>Ga0116216_10000005_pt1 | contig 277088 bp, 266 predicted proteins | sample Sb_taG_11_FD_89696 | JGI IMG/M metagenome (GOLD analysis project Ga0116216, IMG submission 89696) | Peat soil microbial communities from Weissenstadt, Germany - Sb_50d_3_AS metaG | ecosystem: Environmental > Terrestrial > Soil > Wetlands > Peat | place: Germany: Weissenstadt | collected... | reverse complement strand
GCCGACTTCGAGAAGGCTGTGCGCACGGGAACTGCACATGCCTTCATCAACTCGGGCCAAACCTGTGCGTCGTGGACCCGAATGCTGGTTCCACGCGCGCGCCACGACGAAGCCGTACGGCTTGCCAAGGAGGAGGCCGAGGGCTTTACCCTCGGCGATCCGCGAAGCGGAAACTTCCGCTACGGGCCCCTTGTGTCCAAGGCGCAGCAGGAACGCGTGCGGGCTTACATCCGGAGCGGCCTCGAGGAGGGGGCAAAGCTCGTGACCGGCGGCCTCGAGCAGCCGGGGGAGCTGCCGAAGGGTTACTACGTGAAACCCACGGTCTTCGCCGGCGTCAGCAGCCGGATGCGGATCGCCCAGGAGGAGATCTTTGGACCGGTCCTCACCATCATTCCATACGAGGACGAAGAGGACGCGATCCGAATCGCGAACGATACGATCTACGGGCTCGGCGGCGCGGTGTGGTCACGCAACCTCGAGCGTGCCAAACGTGTGGCACGGCGAATCCGCACGGCCCAGCTCGACATCAACGGTGCGCCGTTCAATCCCATCGCACCCTTCGGGGGCTGCAAGCAGTCGGGGAACGGGCGGGAGCTCGGACGCTACGGCTTGGAGGAGTTCCTCGAACCGAAGGCGCTGCAGCTCGAGGGCTAGCGCGACGGGCGGCGAACCCGAGCGCGGGTGCGCTGTTTTCCCGAGGGCCGCTCCCGCGTGCCGGGGCCAGCGCTTGGGTCTCGCGTCATCGCTTCGACCTCGCCCCGGCGCGGCCCCAGACCTTTACAGCCCCCCCCGTCCTGGGCCACAATGGAACTAGAACGTGTTCTAGTTTTCCGGCTTCCCGTCATTCCGCGGAGCCGTCGCCGGAGGAGACCCGATGGAGCGCTTCCCCCTTCCGCCGTTTCCGAATGGCTGGTTCAAAGTCTGCTATTCGGAGGAGCTTCCGGCGAGCGGCGTGCGGCCGGTGCACGCGGCCGGCAGGGACCTTGTGGTCTTTCGGGGCGAGGATGGCAATGCGCGCATCCTCGACGCCTACTGCCCGCACCTCGGCGCGCATCTTGGCGTCGGTGGAAAAGTGGTCGAGAACACGATTCGGTGTCCATTCCACGGGTGGCGCTGGAACGGCGACGGGAGCTGCGCCGAGGTGCCCTACGCCAAACGCATTCCGCCCAAGGCCGAGACTGGATGCTGGCGGGTGCTCGAGCAGAATGGCTTCATCGCCAGCTGGTTCCATGCCGAGAATGCCGAGCCGAGCTTTACGCCCGAGCGGATCCCCGAGGTGGGCCACCCCGATTACTCGCTGTTTGGCCGCCGCAAGTGGGAGATCAACGCACACCTTCAGGATCTCTACGAGAACGGCTTCGACGTCGCGCACTTCAAGACGCTGCACGGGATGGAAGTGAAGGGCGTGAATCTCACCGCCGAAGGTCCGATCATGAAGCTCCATCTTGAATTCGTGCGCGACGCCGCCGCACAATCGAGTGCGGAGGGAATGGCCACGATTCGCTCGTTCATGTACGGGCCGGGCCTGTCTCTCACCCGCGTGTCGGGTCTCATCGAGGGCGTCTCCGTGCAGTCTCTCACGCCGATCGATCCGGGAAAGATGGAGCTCACCCACAACTACTACCTGCACAAGCAGTCCAACCGCGAGATCGCAGAGGGCTTTTTCGATTTCTACGCCAAGGACTGGGAGCTCGACATTCCGCTCTGGAACACCAAGGTCTTCCGTCCGCAGCCGGTGCTGGCCGAAGGGGATGGCGACATCAGCCGCTTCCGAAAGTGGTATCGCCAGTTCTACTCCGAGGCCGTCGAAGTGAACTTCTAAGGATCCGGGAGCCGAGATGGCGACGGTCCAGACCGTGCTCGGTCCCATCGATGCGCGCGAGCTCGGTGGCACGATGTCGCATGTCCACCTGACCATCGACATCCTCTGCTGGCACATGCCCTACGGCAATCCCGAGAGAGCCAAGGAAGCGGACGGCGAGTTCACGCTTGCGAACATCGGGCGCGTCCGGCGCAACGGGCTTGCATGGCGGCGGAACCTTGTGCAAGACGACGTCGAGCTCACGATCCGAGAGGTTGCCGAGTACAAGAGGGCCGGTGGCGGAGCCCTCGTGAACGTGGACCTCCCCGGCATGGGTCGGGATGTACGCAAGCTCCAGCGCATCTCCCGCGAGACCAGCCTGCACATTGTCGCCTCGACGGGCTGGTACATCCAAGCCTGTCATCCGCCGCAAATCGCCGGCAAGAGCGTGGAAGAACTCACCGACATCATGATCCGGGAGCTCACGGAAGGCATCGATGGCACGGGCGTTCGCGCAGGCAATATCGGCGAGATCGGGCTCTCCGGGATGCCCCAAGAGCCGTTTCAGCCGGCAGAGGAGAAGGTGCTGCGCGCCGCGGCCCGTGCGCAGGCCGCGACGGGCGCCTCCCTCACGGTGCACCCCAACGGACACCTTCTGATCTATGGCGAGAAGCCCTTCGACCATTTCGATCTCTATCTCGACATTCTGGAGAAGGAAGGCTGCGACCTCGCAAGGGTCTACATGTCTCACCTCGGCCTCTTCCCCGACGTCGCGATCCCGAAGCGCCTCCTGGCCCGGGGCGTTGGCTTTGTGTCCTACGACCACTTTGGCCACGAGGAGTACGCCGAAGGCATCGGCCCCGGCCGGGCTTTTTCCCCGGACAAGGAGGAAATCGCGCTCGTGATGCAGCTGCTCGAAGCCGGACTCGAGGATCGCGTGCTGCTCTGCGCAGAGATCGGGTGGAAGACCTGCTACAAGGCCTACGGTGGCTGGGGCTACAGCCATGTGTACGAGAACATCCTGCCGTGGCTCAAGGCGTGTGGCACGACCGATCGACAGATCGAGATCATGATGGTCGAGAACCCGCGCAGACTCCACGCAAGGGCGTAAGCCCTTACGCCTCTCCCCGAACCGAGGCGGGCCGAGCGACGAGCGCGAGCACGGTTTTGCCCGCAGACTCGAGATCGAGCGCGATTCCGAGCTCGAGGGCCACGATCGCACCGAGGGCCAGCGAAACCAGCACCGCGCCGAGCTGTTCCGGGTCGACGTCGCCTCGCACTTCTCGCGCGCCCTGACCTCGGCGGGTGGACTTTTCGACCCGTGCCATCGCTTCTCTCACGATCCGGATGAAGCGTTCTGCAAGGCGCGGCGAGCGTTCGCATGCGTCGAGGAGCCGATGCAGGGGGAGGGTCTTCGAAGGGAAACCGGCCGGCCCGTGCGTACTCACAAGCTGCGCCATGGCGCCAAGAGTTGAAACGAAGCGCTCGATCGTGCGAGCGAGGTCGTGGGCTTCCTCGCCCCGCGCCACGACCGCATCAAGGAACGGCCCGAGCACCCGCTCCATGGCCGCCACCACAAACTCCTCGCGGTCGCGAAAGTGCACGTAGAACGCGCCGCGGGTATAGCCGGCGCGGGCGCAGATGGTATCGAGGCTCGGCGCGTCGAGACCCCGCTCGGCAAACTCTGCGAGCCCGGCGAGCAGGAGGGCCTCCCGGGTCTCCTCCTTCGCGACCTCTCGAGGTCGATTGCGCTCCGTCATCCGCCTTGACATACCGTTTCGTATGTGGAGAATCAAGTCTCCATACGCGTTCGTATGTGATTGGCCCGGCTCGGATCTGCTCCGGAGGACTCGCATGGCCGCCGCTGATCCCGTCTCCCCCCTCACCGCCCCTGTGACCCCCGGAAGAGAAGCGACACGCGTCTTGGCTCTGCACCTGCTGTGCCTCGTGCTGCCGCTCACCACGCTCGGCTTCCTCTCCACGGCACCCCATCGCTGGTGGGGATCGCTGCTCTGGTTGCTGCCGCTTTTCAGCTCCGTCCTCCTGGACAACCTCTCGCCGCGCGAGCTGCGCCAGCCCGCACCCGCCCTCCCCGCCTGGCCGTTCGATGCCCTGCTCTATCTGCTGGTGGGGCTTCAGATCGTGAACCTCGGCCTCGCGGTCAAAATGGTGGCTGCGAACGGTTTTTTCCGAACCGACACGCTGGTCGCATGGCTGCTCGTGGGCGTGAACTCGGGCTACTCCGGCATCGTGGTGGCGCACGAGCTCATCCACCGCCGCGAGCGGCACATGCAGCTTCTCGGACGGATGCTCATGGCGAGCGTGCTGTACGAACACTTCTACACCGAACATCTGCGTGGCCATCACGCGCGCGTAGGTACGGAGAGCGACCCCGCGACCGCGCGCTTCGGTGAGACCTTCCACGCGTTCTTCCGGCGCACCGTCCCCGGGCAGTTCCGTAGCGCCTTTCGCCTCGAGACCAAGCGCCTCGGCGATGAGGAGATGGGCTTGTTCGACCGCAGACTGCTGCGCAGCCGTGTCGTCCACGGCCTCGTCGTCGAGTGGGGGGTTGCCCTCGCCATCGCAGCCTTCTTCGGGCTGGGCGCTTTCGTGCTCTACGTGATGCAGGCCGCCGTTGCGGTGCGGCTGCTCGAGGCTGTGAACTACTTCGAGCATTGGGGACTCGTGAGGACCGGCAAGCGCATCTCGCCGGTCGATTCATGGGATACGGATTCCTGGTTCACGCTCTACACACTCGTTGGCCTTTCACGGCACGCCGACCACCACGCCTTCGCGATGCGTCCATTCCAAGACCTTCGCTTCTGGGAGGAGAGCCCCAAGCTTCCGACCGGGTACTTTGGAATGGTCGACATGGTGCTCTTCCGGAACCGCCGCTTCCGCGAACTCATGACGGAAGAGCTGCGCAAACGCAAGCTCGGCCCGTTCGCGCCCGAGGCTTCGGCCGCTACAGCGGCCTGAGAGACTGGGCCTTGATCACGGCGTAGACCTTGGCGCCTCGCTCCAGTGCCAGCGCCTCGGCCGCGGCCGCGGTGACTCTCGCGACGAGCTGCTCGGCGCCCGTGTCGAGATGCACCAGCGCTTGGCCACCTCCCACCTCGCACGAGGCCACAGTCACCGCCAAAACGTTGCGTGCGGAGATCCGACCGAGAGGCTCCGCGGCAAGCAGGATTTCCTCGGCACGCAGCCCCAGGCGCAGCCGCCCGCCGGCGGGAACTTCTGCGGGGACCACGAGCCCCAGACCCCGCAGCGTCTCCACCCGCGCGCCTCCCACGCCGCGCGCCTCGAGTACGTTCTCGACGCCGAGCGCCTGTGCGAAAGGGAGGACGGCCTGGCTCCACAGAACCTCTCGCGGGGGGCCGAGGGCGATCGCGCGGCCCGCCGCGAGCACCACCGCCACCTCACCGATCAGCATGGCTTCGTTGGGATCGTGCGTGATGTAGAGCATCGGGAGCCTAAGCTCATCACGGACGCGCAACAAAAAGGGCAGCACCCGGGCCCGAAGCGGCAGATCGAGCGCGGCCAGGGGTTCGTCGAGCAAGACTGCACGCGGTCCCGACGCGAGCGCCCGCGCCAGCGCCACGCGGCGGCGCTCGCCCCCGGACAGCTCGTCTACGCTGCGGCCGAGCAGCTCCCCAAGTTCCAGCACCTCGATCGCACGATCGAGAAGAGCCGCCCCCTTCGCGCCTGCGCGTTGCTGCCCGAACCGAAGATTTCCGCCAACACTTAAGTGCGTCAAGAGCGTAGGGTCTTGCGGCACCCATCCGAGTCCCCGCGCCTCAACCGGCACGAACAGACCCCGCTCCGAGTCCTCGAGCCATTCTCCCGCGACACGGATGCGACCGCGCATCTCCGGACGCAGGCCCACGATCGCCTCGAGGAGCGTCGTCTTGCCCGCGCCGCTCGGGCCAAACAGCACCGCCACGCGCTCACTCCACGCGGCGTCCACGTCGAGCTGAAAGCCGCCGGCGCTGCCGCGCAGCACAAGCTCGGTCTGACTCATGACCGTGCTTTGACCTCGGCACGGGGCGCGCGACGCAGCCATCCCTCGGCGAGGGTGGTGGCTGCGAGCGCGAGAGCAAAGGACGCGGCGCAAAGCGCGAGGGCGCCAGAATCATCCCCGAGCTCGATCCGCGACCAGATCCCGAGGGCGAGCGTCTCCGTCCTCCCGGGCTGGATCCCGGCCACGACGGCGGTCGCGCCGAACTCCCCGAGCCCTCGGGTAAAGGCGAGAACCGTGCCGTAGAGAACTCCGCGACGAGCGAGCGGCAGGGTGACACGCCAGAAAGTTGCTGCGCGTGTGTACCCGAGCGACCGGGCCAGCTGTTCGAAGCGCGGTTCCACGTCTGCGAAGGCTTGCTCGCAAGACCGTACGAGAAACGGAAATCCGACCAGCGCTGCCGCCAAGGCGGCGGCCCACCAGGTAAAGGGCAGGTCGACGCCGAGTGCGTGGAGCAGCGGAAAAATCGGCCCGCGCCGGCCAAAAAGGAGCAGAAGCCCAAGACCCACGGCGACGGGCGGGAGCAGCATGGGCAGCGCAATCACGGCCTCTACGAGCGCTTTGCCCCGGAACTCGCGCCGCGCGAGCCAAAAACCAAGGCCAAGGGCGGGCCAGAAAGCGAAGGCGATCGCGACCACACCCACGCGGAGCGTGAGGGTTGTCATGGCGATGAGTTCGCCCCCGCTCATGGCGCGTCGGGCGAGGGGGCTATCGTGGGCGGCGGCGGCAGAAATCCGGCCGCACGCAGCACGGCCCACCCGTCTTGGCTCACCAGCAGACGCAAGAATTCGTCCGCCAGATCGGGCTGGTCGCCACCCTGCATGACCGCTCCCACATAGACGATGTAGGGCTGCTCCGCGGCGGGCACCGAAAAGGCGATGCGAGCGCTCTTGGCGGTGCGTGCGTCGGTCAGATACACGATGCCGGCTTCGGCGTTCCCGGAATCGACACTCGCCAGCGTCGCCACCGCATCGCCCAGCACGACTGTGCGCGCCTTCACCGCCTCGGCAAGCCCGCGGGCCGCGAGCCACTCGCGCGCGTAGCGCCCCAGCGGTACCTCGGGAGCGGCGAGGGCAATCCGCTTGACCTCGGGGCGTAGAAGGTCGCTTGGCCCGGCGAGGGGCACCGTGAGCTCACGGGCCGCAACGATGACGAGCCGATTGCTCGCAAAAACGCGGCGTGTTTCGGGTCTCACGAACCCGGCCGCCTGCAGTCGGTCGACGCTCACGTCGTCCGCGGAGAGAAAGACGTCCGCCGGCGCCCCGCTTTGGATCTGCCGAGCCAGCGCGTTCGACGCGCCGAACACGAGGTTGATCTTCCGGCCCTGGGCCTGAGCTTCAAAGCGCCGAGCCAGCTGACTGACGGGCTCGCGCAAACTCGCGGCCGCCCAGACGTCCACCACCGCATCTGCGCCGCGAGCGGTCCCGCCCAGGACGCAGACCGCAAACGCAAGGGCGGTGCCGAACCCGCGCAGGGTGCACCCTGCCCTCGTGACGCACTGCATCGTGGTTCCTCCCCCGGCGGCGCGACGCGCGCCCTGCGCCATGGTAAGCATTGAGCAGTGGATGCGCGCGGGGAGCGCGGAGTTCGGGGGAAGATGAAGGTCCCGCTGCTTTTGGCTGGCCTCACGGTTGGATTGGTCGTGTTCGTCACGGCCTTTGGAATCGACGAGGGAGAGGTCGTGAACCTCTCAACCGTCGATGCGGGCGGCGCCCAGTTTGAGACCCAACTGTGGATCATCGAGCAGGATGGACACCTGTACCTGCGGGCGGGGCATCCCGCGGCGCGCTGGCTCGCACGGCTGCGCGCGCACCCGGAGGTGAAGATCGAGCGCGACGGATCGACCAGCGCCTACCGCGCTGTGCCGGTGGACGATCCTGCGACCCGAGAGGCGGTGAACGGTGCCATGGCGGAGAAATACGGTCAGGCGGACCGCTTGATTGCTCGGATCTTCGACCGCAGCCAAGCCGTGCCGATTCGCCTCGAGCCGCTGGGGCCCGGCAAGGGCACGGACTCGAGGCACCCTCCGCCCGGGGCCGCCGCAAGGTAGAATCAAGCCTCACCCTCTCGAGGTGCCCCCATGACTCAAGCCTCCGCACCGGGCCTCGACTTCTCCGCCCTCGAAAAGCTCCTGGCGTCCCTGCCCCCGCCCAAGAGTGTCGCCGACCTTCGTGCGATGCTCGACGGACTTTCCCCCCTGCTCAACGCCTCGCCGCCCACCGTCGGAACGCTGCACGAAGGCGTTCTCGTGCGCGATCTGCCCAGCGGGCGCGTGACCGCCGACGTGGCAGAGCCGGCCAGTGCAGGACCGCATCCCGTGCTCGTCTACCTCCATGGGGGAGGTTGGTGCTCGGGTAGCCCGCGCAGCCATCGCAAGCTCGCGCTGCGATTTGCCGAGGCCGGCTTCGTCGTGGTGAATCTTGGATATCGCCTGGCGCCCGAGGCGCCCTTTCCCGGTCCGCTCGAGGACTGCTTGTTCGCGGTGCGCTGGGCCGCGAGGCAGGCCCAGCGCTTCGACGGCGATCCCGCGCGGATCGCAATCGCTGGCGACTCGGCCGGCGCGAACCTCGCCGCCGCCGCGGCGATCGCCCTGGCAGACGACGACTCGGTCGCGCGGCTGTCGGCCGCGCTGCTCTTCTACGGCGTCTTCGACTTCCCGACGCTGGTTCACAGTCAAAAGGAGAGTGCAAAGGCATCGGCGGGCGCGTTTGAACGAGAGGCGGTGCAAATGATGCTTTCGGCGTACCTCGGCGAAGGGCCGTCGGAGGCGCTCCTGACCGACCCGCGCGTTTCCCCCCTGCGCGGCGCCGACAAGCTCCCGCCCTCCTGTCTCGTGGTGGGTACGGGCGACCCGCTGCTTGGACAGTCGCATGCACTTGCGGCTGCGCTTGCCCAGGGAGGCGTCCCCCACGAGCACATCGTGTGCGAGGGAATGCCGCACGGCTTCTTGCAGCTGGAGGCGCTCCCTCCCGCGCGCGAGGCCCTGGGTCAGGCGATCGCGTTCCTCAAGAAGCACGTGCCGTCGGCGTGAAGCACGCGCCAACGTCGGCCACGGAGCGCGAGCTCGAACTCACGATTGCGTCGCTCGCGGGGGGCGGCGACGGTGTCGGTCGCGCAGCGGGGGGCCGCGTCCTTTTCGTACCCTTCAGCGCTCCCGGTGATCGCGTCCGGGTCCGTGTGGTGGAGGAGCGTGCGCGCTTCGCGCGCGGCGAAATCGTCGAGCTCCTCGCGGCGGGGCCCTCCCGGAAAAAGCCGCAGTGCCCGGTGTTCGGGCGGTGCGGCGGCTGTGCCTGGCAGCACATCGGGTACGACACGCAGCTCGAGGCCAAGCGCGAGATCCTGCGCAGCACCCTTGAGCGGGTGGGACGCATCCGCTTGCCCGGGCCGATCGAGCTCATGCCTTGCCCCGTGCCGTATCGCTATCGGACCCGCACGCGTGTTCTCGTCGAGGGAGGACGGGTCGGCTACCGGGAGCGGCGCTCCCACGCCCTGTGCGCCACCAGCCACTGCCCTGTCTTGGTCCCGGAGCTCGACGCAGCCCTCGAGCAGCTGGGGTCACACGGCGAGCCCGACTCAGGCGAGTGGGAGCTGGCGTCCGGCGAGGGCGGCGCCGTGCGGATCGAATGGCTGGGCGCCCCTGCCCCGCCCGGCTCGACGGGCGAGCTTGCGATTCGGGTCGGAGACGACAGCCTTGTCTTCTCGCCGGGCGTCTTCGTGCAGTCGAATGGACCGCTTCGCGACGCGCTCGCTGCGGCGGTGCACGAGGCCGCGGGCCACGGGCGTTTTGCGGTCGAACTCTTCGCCGGCGCAGGCTTCCTCACCCTCGGGCTCGCGCGGCGCTTCCGCCGCGTCGTGGCTGTGGAAGGCGATCCCGCGAGCTGTGCGGATCTTCTGCGCAACGTGCGCCGTGCGGGACTTCACAACATCGAACTGCGCTGCGAGGCTGCTGAGCGCGCAGCCGCACAGGGATTCGGCGCCATCCCCGACACCGTCGTCCTCGACCCCCCGCGCAGGGGCCTCGCCCGAGACGGCGCTGCGGCCGTCTGCGCGCTCGGTGCCCCGCGCATCGTGTACCTCTCCTGCGATCCGGCGACCTTGGCGCGCGATCTCGGTGTGCTGTGCGCAGGGGGCTACGAGGTTCTGCAGGTGCGAGGTTTTGACCTATTCCCACAGACCGCGCACGTCGAAGCACTTGCGACGCTCGTGCCCGGAAGCGGCGCTCCGCGCCGGCGCTAGGGCTCGACGAGCCCGAAGCGCAGGGCGTAGCGCACGAGCTCGGTGGCTTTGCGCACTCCGAGTTTGCGCATCAGGCTGGTGCGGTGCGCCTCGACGGTCTTCGTGCTGATGCGCAGGGCGGCGGCGATCTCCTTGGCGGAAAGCCCGTCGGCGATCAAGTGCACGATCTCGCGCTCACGGCCAGAAAGCATCGAAAAGGGATCGCCCGCCCGCTGCGGCGTGCGCAGCTGCGCGACAATCTCCTTCGCAATCGGGGGGCTGAAGAAACTGCCCCCCTTCACCACCGCGCGCACAGCTTCGATCACGTCGGCGGCGGGGCCGTTTTTCAACAGGTAGCCGTCGGCACCCAGCGCCACGGCGCTTTGCACAAGCGGCGGGTCGCCGTGAACAGACAGCAGGATCGCCTTCACGGCGGGGAAGCGACGCCGCACCCTCTCGAGTGTCTCTAGCCCACCAAGCTTCGGCATGCTGATGTCGAGGATCACGACGTCGGGCTGGTGCGTCCCGATCTGCTCCAGCAGATCCTCTCCGTCCGCGGCTTCGCCGCAGACCACGATGTCGGCCTCGCGCTCAAGCAGGCGCCGCAGGCCCTCGCGCACGATGCCATGGTCGTCGGCGATTAGGACGCTGGTCACGCCAGAGGTATATACCGTTCGGCGAAGCCAGAGCCAAGCGCGGCGGCGGGGGAGCGCGGCGCATTGTGCCTGACACCCGCAGCCCAAGCGGCTAGGTTTCTGACGGAGAACGACGTGCTGCCTCCCGAGGCTTCCCGCGCAAGCAGCGAAGAGGCTCCGGCGAGCCGGTTCGTGCTCTACGTCGAGGGGCCAAGCGATCGCGAGATTCTGCGCTCCTGGGCGTGGCGTGTGTCGCCCGAGCTGGCACGCGCGCTCGCCCAGGCCGCAGTGATTCTTGGCGGGCGTCAGCCCGCCCGGGCGGCGGACCACTTTCGCGCGATTCGATCGCAATGCGCGGACGCCCGGGGCCTTTGCGTGCTGGACCGTGACGGAAGCGCCGCGTCCGTTCCTCCGACGGACTTCTCCGAGCCTGGGCTCGAGTTCTTCACCTGGGGGCGGCGCCACATCGAGAGCTACCTGCTCGTCCCCGACGCGATCCTGCGGGCGGCGGGCGTTCCCACCGAGGATCGCCGCCAGACGCGCCTCGTACGCAGGCATCTTCCTCCTCTTCACGATGAACCCGCGCTGCGAGAGGTTCACGCCAAGGCGCTGCTCGCTGAGGGGGGGGTCTTGGCCCGCGCCCTCGGGCGCCCCCTTTCCCCGGGGCATATCGCGCGTCAGATGGATCGGCGCGATCTGCATCCGGACGTCCTTGATCTGCTCGGTCGCGTCGCCGCAGGTCTCGAGGGTGCGCCCTCCTGGGGGGAGCGCCGTTTTTCCTTGCCCACGGACCCATCGCAAGAGTAAAGGTGTCTTGTAACGGGGGGTGTCTCGCAAGGGAGACGCACGTGACGTCCGCTCTCGACGGCGAGCTCGATCCGCCCGCCCCTGAGCACGATGAGCCCGGGCCTGACGACGAGGATTTCGGGACAGACGACGAGGGCCCGGGCCGGCCTCGCCGCGCTATCCACGCCCCGTTCGACAAGCGGCTGCTGCGCGAGCCGCTGTCCGTTCTCCCGGCACGCAAGCCGATCGTATTTTCGGCGGACTGCTCGGTCACTGATGCCATCCGCGCCATGCAGCGTGAGCACCGTGGCGTGGTGGTCATCACGGAGGACGGCACCCCGCAGTCTGCGCTTCGCGGGATCTTCACGGAGCGCGACGTGCTGCTGCGCGTAACCGGCCGCGGCCGCAATCCCGCAACGCTGCGCCTTTCCGAGGTTATGACTGAGAATCCCGAGCGCCTGATCGAGGAGTCGAGCATCGCATGGGTTCTCAACAAGATGTCCCTTGGCGGCTTTCGTCATGTTCCTGTGGTGGACGCCCTGGATCGCCCGGTCTTTGTGATCTCTGTGCGCGATGTCGTTGAGTTCCTGGTGGAGGCCTTTCCTCGAGAGGTGCTGAATCTCCCCCTCGAATACGGCGCGGACCGGCAGCGCAACCGCGAGGGGGCCTAGGCGGGCTTGTTCCATGAGCTCGCGCCGAGGCCGCTGTGTCTCGGGGTGCTTGTGTGCACACTGTTCGCCTGCTCGGGTAGCGACCGCCCAGCGGGCGTGATCGAAGGCAAGGCACGTCCCGACTCCATACAGCGCGCCGAGGCTGCGGCACAGGACGCCGCCTCCCGCAGCGTCGCCAATCGCGCCGGTGCTCCGCGTGGGCTCGCGCAAAAGCGCATCCTGTTCGGCGACCTGCATGTGCACACCACCTATTCCACGGATGCATTCTTCATGTCGCTGCCGGTGATGGCAGGCGAGGGTGCACATCCTCCCGCCGACGCGTGCGACTTTGCACGCTACTGCTCACAGCTCGACTTCTTCGCGCTTACCGACCACGCTGAGGGCCTCACACCCGAGCACTGGGCGTCGGAGAAGGAAAGCATCCGCCAGTGCAACGCCATGGCGGGGGACCCCGCAGACCCCGATCTCGTCGCCTTTACGGGGTTTGAGTGGACACAGGTGGGGCGAACTCCCGAAACGCACTTCGGACACAAATGCGTGTTTTTTCGCGACGACGCGGAATCGGCCCTGCCGGCACGTCCGATCACGGCCCAGTCGGACGACGGTGCGGATCTGTTCGCGGGACTCGATCAGGCCAAGAGCCTGCGTTTCTTCGACCCCCTCGCCTATCGCGACTATGCAGACTTCCTTTGGATGATTGACCGGGTCGCCCAGCTCGCACGATGCCCGCGCGGCACCGATACCCGCGCGTTGCCCTCGGATTGCCAGGAGAACGCAGCCACGCCGGACGTCCTTTTCGAGAAACTCCACCAGTGGGGCTACCCCGTGATGGTGATTCCGCACGGAACAAGCTGGGGCTTTTACACGCCGCCCGGCACGACGATGGACAAACAGCTCACCCGGAAATACCACGACCCCGCGCTGCAGCCCCTCATCGAGGTCATGTCCGGCCACGGCAGCTCGGAGCAGTATCGCTGGTGGCACGAGTACGACGAGGGACCCGACGGAAAGAAGATCTGTCCCGAACCCACAACCGACTATCTGCCGTGTTGCTGGCAGGCCGGTGAGATCATGCGCAAGCGCTGCGGCGACCTTCCCGCCGCCGAGTGCGAGGCAAGGGTGGAGGAGGCCAAGCGCCTCGCGCTCGACGCCTCGGTGTCCCCGCAGCTCGTCTTCCCGGATACGCGTGCCGACGAGTGGCTCGATTGCGGGCAATGCCGCGATTGCTTCAAGCCCGCCTTCTCACTCCGACCGCGTGAGTCGGTGCAGTACACGCTGGCGATCTCGAACTTCGACGAGAAGGACGAGCGCGGTGACCCCCTGCGCTTCCACTACGGCTTTGTCGCGTCGAGCGACAACCACAAGGCCCGCCCCGGCACGGGCTACAAGCAGTACGACCGTCGGCAGATGACCGAGGCCGTGGGAGTGCGCTCGAAGTTCTACGACGACCTCGGCCGCCGTCGTCGGCTCAAGCTGCAAACCGACCCGCGCAAACCGGTGGTCGTGGGCGAGCTTGGGGGGCTGCTCTCGGCAGACGTTGAACGCGTCGCCAGCTACCTCTACCCCGGCGGTCTCGTCGCCGTACACAGCACTGGCCGCAGCCGGCAAGCGATCTGGGAGGCGCTCGAGCGTCGCGAAGTGTATGGCACGAGCGGGCCGCGCATTCTCTTGTGGTTCGACCTGTTGAACGGACCCGAGGGTGCGGCGCCGATGGGTAGCACCGTGACGCTCGCCGGCGCGCCCCGCTTCGAGGTGCGCGCCATCGGCTCTGCGGTGGAACAGCCGGGCTGCCCGGAGACCACGACCCGCGGCCTCTCACCCGAACGGGTGGAGCGCCTGTGCCGCGGGGAGTGTCACCATCCCGGCGACAAACGACATCCCATCGTCGCGATCGAGGTCGTCCGCATTCGGCCGCAGGCGACGCCCGGCGAGGACGTGAACCACCTGATTGAAGACCCATGGCTGCGATTCGACTGCGGCGCGGACCCGTCGGGTTGCACCGTCCAGTTCGAGGATCTCGAGTTTCCCCAGCTCGGGCGGCACACGCTCTACTACGCGCGGGTGATTCAGGAGGAGACGCCGGCGATCAATGGCGCGAATCTGCGCACGCAGTTCGACTCCTCCGGCAAGGCGGTGGCCACGAAGCCTTGCTACGGGGACTACCGAACCCCGTTCTCAGACGACTGTCTCGCGCCGGTACAAGAGCGGCCCTGGTCGAGCCCGATTTTCGTGGATCCGGGGGGCGCGCAGCCGCTCACGGATCGCTCGGGTCCGTAAGCAGGGGCTCAGGGAAGGCCGCCCCCGTGGCCCGCGCTCGCCGCACCTCCGCGATCAGTTCGAGCGCACGGGGCAAGAAGAGCACACCGACCAGCACGTTCAGCACGAGGAAGGTGGTGTTGGTGACGAAGGCGTAGGCGATCAGCTGGTCGCGGGCGCCGAAGTCGGAGAAGCACGTCACCCACGCCAGCTCGCGGGTGCCGAAGTTTCCGAGGGAAGGCAGCGAGAGCGCGGTGTAAAGCAGCGGAATCCGGGCCGCCAGTGCCCACCACGGAATGTGAATGCCGAAGCTGGAGGAGGTTGCGCGTTGCAGCACGATGTCCGCGGAGGCCAGCAGCACGAAGAAGCCGAGAAACGGTAGGAGCCGCCGAAACCGCACCCCTGCGAGGCGCTGGCCAAAGGAGGAGTGAGCAACGAAGCGCAGGCTTGGCCCGAAACGCACGAGCAAAACGACCACCGTCACTGCACTCCAGCCCACAGCCACCGCCCCAGCGACATCGCGGTTGGCTGCGATTCCCCCCTTCAAGAATCCAAGGGCCAAAGACGCCTGAAGCAGCAGGACGAAGCCATGGGAGAGGAAGGGCACGCCCGTCGCTGCAATCACGCTTCCAAGCCGCCCTGGCGCAAACTGCGTTAAACCAAGGATGAACGCGGCGTTGCCGAAGCCGTGGTTCACCGCGCCCACGAGCTCCGCACCGCCGCGCAGCGCAATGACTGAGCGGCGAGGCACGGGGGTCACGAAACGGCTGATGGACTCGCCCTGGATCAGGGCCCAGGCGAGGAAGAAGACTAGCTTGTCGATCAAGGTGACGGCGAAAAAGAGTGGCAGATCGGCCTGGCGCGTCCGCGCATACAGCGTGCTCCAGTCCGTCGCGAAGCCAAACACATAGATCAACGCAGGGACGGAGATCGTCCAAGGGAGCAGGTGGCGCAAGCGCTGCCGAGGGGTGGACACGAGGGGCGAATCATACCCCTCCCGCTCGCTCACCGGCCCTGGCCTGCTACACCCACCCCGTGCGTGCCATGACGCTTACGGAACCGGCGCCCGTCGAGACGCGGCCTCTGCACGAGGAGGAACGGGAGACCCCGCAACCCGGCCCGGGCGAGGTCCTCGTGCGGGTCGAGGCGTGCGGCGTTTGCCGCACGGACCTCCATGTGGTCGAAGGCGACCTTGCGCCGCATAAGCGGCCCATCGTTCCCGGTCACGAGGTCGTCGGCACAGTCGCAGCCCGCGGCGCCGGGGTAACGCGCGTGGCCGAGGGGGAACGGGTGGGAGTGGCGTGGGTGCACCGTACCTGCGGCACTTGCCGCTTTTGCATGCGCGGAGAGGAAAACCTTTGCCTCTCGCCGCTCTTCACGGGTTGGGATGTGGACGGCGGCTACGCGGACGCCACCGTCGCGCCCGAGGCGTTCGTGCACCCGCTGCCGGCCGACCTCAGCGCGCGCGAGACGGCACCCCTGCTTTGCGCGGGGATCATCGGCTACCGCGCGTACCAACAGTCGGCCGTGCCGCCGGGCGGGCGACTCGGTCTGTGGGGTTTCGGCGGCTCGGCGCACATCGTGATCCAGCTCGCGCGCCACGCGGGTTGCGAGGTGTACGTGTTCAGCCGCGAAGGTCGCCACCGCAGGCTCGCCGAGGAGCTCGGGGCGAAATGGGTGGGCGGAAGCTTCGAGACATCGCCGCAAAAGCTCGACGCCGCGATCCTGTTCGCGCCCGCAGGAGAACTCGTTCCGGCAGCGCTCGAGCAGCTCGACCGCGGCGCCACGCTCGCCGTGGCCGGGATCCACCTCTCACAGATCCCCGCGCTCGACTACCAGCGCCATCTCTTCCAGGAGCGCAAGCTCCGCAGCGTCACCGCGAACACGCGCGGCGACGCGCGCGCGCTGCTCGATCTCGCTCGCGAGATCCCGCTCGTGACCCACACCGCACCCTACCCTCTTGCCGCCGCAAACGATGCCCTGACCGACTTGAAACACGATCGCATCCAGGGCGCGGCTGTGCTCGAGATGAACGCCTAAGCCAAGGATGCAGACCCGAGGCGTTTTGGTGCCGCACGAAAGCTCTGGGATCTGTCCCGCGCCGCCGCTGCTGACCGTCGCGCCTAGACCCTTAGTCCGCGCGTCCGCACGCCCAGATCCTGCTGCACGAGCGTGTAGGCTGTGCGCGCCCATTCCACGAGGAGGGGTCGCGTGTCCCGCGGATCGATGATCTCCTCGACCCCAAACGCCTCCGCGGTGAGAAAGGGCGAACGCAACGACGCGAGCTCCTCCTCGAGCCGATTGCGCAAGGCTTCCGGGTCGGCCGCCGCGTCGAGCTGTCTGCGGTAGGCGGCCTCGACTCCGCCTTCGATCGGGAGCGAGCCCCATTCACCGGAGGGCCAGGCATAGCGCAGATTCAGCCGGTGGTGCTGGCCGTGCCCGGCACCCGCCACACCGAAGACGCGCCGTACGATCACCGAGCACCAGGGCACGCGTGCCTGATAGACGGCGATCAGCGCCCGCACTCCTTGGCGCACCGTGCCGCGCTTCTCGGCCTCAGGACCGATCAGAAAACCCGGGTTGTCGACGAAGTTCACGACCGGAAGATGGAACTGATCACAGAAATCCACGAAGCGTGTCATCTTCTGCGAGGCGTCCGCATCCGGTGCGCCTGCGAGTTGGCGCGGATCATTCGCCATCACGCCGACAGGGATGCCGTCGAGTCGCGCTAGCGCCGTCGCGAGCGGCCGACCATAACCCCGGGCAATTTCAAAAATCGAGCCGCGATCGAGCACGAGCTCGAGAAGCTTGCGAACGTCGTAGGTCTTTCGGCGCTCCCGTGGAACGAGCGAGAGCAGAGCCTCCTCCCGCCGCTCGGGATCATCCTGCGCTTCGCGGCGTGGGGGCGCTTCGAAGACCGACGCCGGGAGGTAGGAGAGGAAACGGCGCAGCTGCGCGAGAGCGTCGTCCTCACTCGCGGCTTCGTTGTCGACGACACCGCTGCCGCGCGCGTGGATCGCAACCCCGCCGAGCTCCTCTTTGGTGACCTCTTTGCCGAGGGCGCGCCGTACGACGGGTGGCCCCGCCACAAACACCTGACTCGTCGCGCGCACCATGACCGAGAAGTGGGCCGCTGCGACCCGGGCCGCGCCAAGGCCCGCCACCGGGCCGAGTGCCGCGGCGGCGACGGGCACCATCGACAGCAGCTCCGCCGAGACATTCCAATCCGGCAGTGCCGGCACGTAGGAGCGTCGCATGGAGGTCTGCTGTTTGACGCTCCCGCCCCCACCCGTCCCATCGACCAGGCGAACCAGGGGCAGTCGCAGGTCGTAGGCCGCCTTTTCGGCCCACCCCATCTTGTTGCCGATCGCACCGTCGGCCGCTCCGCCGCGCACGGTGAAGTCGTCGCCGCCCACCACCACCCGGCGTCCCTCGATGCGGCCTGTACCGCATACGAAGTTAGAGGGAGTGAGGCTTGCGAGACGACCGCTCGCGTCGTATTCCGCGCGCCCCGCCAGCACCCCGGTTTCGTGGAAGGAGCCGGGGTCGAGAAGGCGGTCGATCCGCTCTCGCACCGTGAGTCGCCCCGCGGCGCGAGCGCGACCTACTCGCTCCTCTCCGCCCATCTGCTGCGCCAGTTTTGAGCGGCGCTCGATCTCCTCGAGCTCAGGCTTCCACGACATGGCGCGTATACTACCCGAGCGCGGTGACGCTCGGGCGCGACGCCCGGCCGTTCGCCGGGGCTATGGTTCCGGCGTGACGGAGTCCCACTTTCTCGCTGAACTCCTGCTCGCCCTCGCAATTGCCGCAGTTGGCGTCGCTCTGTTCGAGCGCGTGCGACTGCCGCCGATTGCTGGGTTTCTGCTGATGGGGGCGCTCCTCGGTCCAGGAGGCCTGGCGCTCGCACCCCGCTCGGCCGAGGTGCGGAGGCTGGCTGAGTTCGGAGTCGTGTTCCTACTGTTCGAGATCGGCCTTGAGCTCCCGTTCGAGGCGTTGCGGCGCCGCTGGCGCACCACCGTCGCGGCCGGCGGTTTGCAAGTCGCCCTCACGATCGGCGCTGTGAGCGTCGGTGCGATCGCTCTCGGCCTACGACCGGCGAGCGCGGTCGTGATGGGCGGACTCGTCGCGATGTCGAGTACCGCCCTCGTGATGCGCCTTTTGTCCGAGGCAGGCGAGGCCGATGCGCCGCACGGCCAGCTTTCGTTTGGGGTGCTGATTTTCCAGGACCTTTGCATCGTGCCCTTGCTCGTGGCCCTTCCGATGCTCTCGGGGGCGGTCCCGCCTCAGCCCGGCGCGATCGCTCTTGCGCTCGGCAAGGCAGCGGCGGCGCTGTCCGTGCTCTTCGTGGCGACCGGCTACGCGGTGCCGTGGGCACTCGATCGCCTCGTGCGCGTGCGCTCGCGCGAGCTGTTCAGCCTGATCGCGTTCCTTCTCGCCGTGGGGTCTGCCGTCGGGGCGGAGGAGATGGGACTCACGCTGGCGGTGGGTGCATTCTCAGCCGGTGTCATGCTCGGCTCTTCGCCCTATGCGCATCAACTTACGGCAGAACTTGTCCCACTGCGCGGAGTGTTGCTCGGCGTCTTCTTCACAGCCGTCGGGATGCTCTTCGATGCACGGGCCGCGGCGCACCTTTGGCCCGCGGTGCTGCTCTACGTCGTGGCGGTCGTGCCGCTCAAAGCAGCGATCGTCTTTTCCGTAGTCACGGTGGCTCTGCGTGGCAGCCCGCGGGTCGCGACTCTCACAGGCCTTGCGTTGGCCCAAACCGGCGAGTTCTCATTCGTGCTCTCGAATCGCGCTTCGGCTGCGGGCCTCCTCGATGCGGGCCTTCAGCAGGTCTTCGTGACCGGCTCGATCGCGAGCCTCGTGGCGACGCCGTTTCTGATCCAACTCGCGCCGTGGCTCACGCGGTGGGTCGGAGGTCCGGCGCTCGCTACGACGCGTTCTGCAAGAGCCCACGCCCCTGCGCGAGAGGCGCCGCGCGTCGTGCTCATCGGCTTTGGACTCACGGGACGCACGATCGCGGGCGTTCTGCGGGCTGCCAAGATTCCCTACAGCGCAGTCGACGCCAACCCGCAGAACGTGCAACGTGCGCAGCGCCGGGGTGAATCGGTTGTGTATGGCGACGCTACGCACCCCACGCTCTTGCGAAGGCTCGGCGTGGAAGATGCGCGGGTGGTGGCGATCGCGATTTCAGATCCCCTTGCAACGCGCGGCGTGGTCTCGCACCTGCACGACCTCGCGCCGCAAGCGCAGATCATCGCACGCACGCGCTATGTCGCCGATTCGGACGAGCTCTACGGGGCGGGCGCCTCCGCGGTGGTGGCCGAGGAGTTCGAAGCCACCCTCGACATGATGAGCGCCGTCGGCCGCGCCGCCGGTGTTCCGGATGGCGCACTGGCGCGCGTCGCCGACCAGCTGCGCGAGGAGGGATATGAGGCGCTGCGCGCTCCCGCGACGCTCCTCGCAGACCCTTGGTTCGCGGATCTCCTGGCCGAGGTGTCGAGCGAGTGGGTTTCTGTGCCCGAGGGACCGGAGGCGGGACACTCGATCGGCGAACTCGCGGTGCGCACGCGCACGGGGGCCAGCATTCTCGCGGTCGAGAGTGCGGAGGGAACGCAGGTGAACCCCGCACCCGAGCGCGAGCTCGCAGCCGGTGATCGGGTTCTCGCCATCGGAAGCACCGAAGCACTGGCGAAGCTGCGAGCGCTGCTGGGAGGGGCGCCGTGAAAGCCCTCATCCTCGACTTCGACGGCGTCATCGCGCAAAGCGCGCCTGAGTGCTTTGTGGTCGCGCTGCGCACGTATCTCCAGCTCGATCCCGAAAGCTCCCTCGCGAGGCGAGAACCAAAGGAGCTGTACCCGGGGTTCGTCGAGCTCATGCCCCTCGGCAATCGCGCCGAGGACTTCGGAGTCGCGCTGCGCGCTCTCGAAGGCGGGACGAAGATCGACGACCAAGCCGGATACGATGCCTTCTACAGCGCACTGGACCCGGCCTGGAGGCGCGAGTTTCATCGCCTCTTCTATCAGGTGCGGGCTCAGTACGCGGCGGCGGATCCTCTCGGGTGGCGTGCCCTGCTTCCTCCCTATGGCGCGTTGCTCGAGGTGCTGCGGCGCCACGCGGGCGAGGTCCAGCTAGCCATCGCCTCGGCCAAGGACAAGGCCTCGGTGCGCGTGCTGCTAGAGAGCTACGGAGTGCTGGACCTATTCCCCCCGGAGCTCATCCTCGACAAAGAGACGGGTGTTCACAAGACAAGCCACCTTGAGCACCTGCACCGCCTCCTCGGACTCCCCTACGCGCATTTCACCTTCGTGGACGACAAGGTGAACCATCTTGACGCGGTTTCGCGCCTGGGAGTGCGCTGTGCGCTGGCGGCGTGGGGCTACAACGGACCTCGCGAGCGTGCCCTCGCGCACGCACACGGTCACCTTGTCTGCCGCCTCGACGAGGTCGAAACCCTGCTCTTCTCCTCCTCGCCCGATCCCGGTGCAAAGGACGAGGATCCGTCCTCGCGCTGAGGGCCAAGCGCTCCTTCGAGGTCGACTCTCCGGGGCGCCTTCAAGCCCTATGCGTCTTTTACGCGGGCGCTCGCCGTTCTAGACCTCGCGGATCGGCTCAACTCTGCCGGCCGTGGTATGCGGGCAGCCTCGGCAGGGTGGGAGCAGTGGCGCTTGGCGAGCCTGCGGCGAGCGACCTAAACTCGCGGTACCCAAGGCGGATCCGGCGCGTTCTCGAGAGCGCGAGAGGATGCGCCCTGACCGCACGAGGAGTCAAATGGATCTCGGCTTTCGCATGCACGCCGAGCGCACGCCCAACCCCAACAGCATCAAATGGGTGCTGGGTCAATCCGTTCTGGAAGATGGCCTCAGTGCCCATTTTCAATCCGCCCCTGGGTCGGACGTCTCTCCCCTCGCAGCGAAGCTTTTCGCCGTCCCGGGTGTGATCGGGGTATTTCTCGCGGGCAACTTCATTACCGTCACCAAGCGAGACGATGTCGAGTGGACGGACATGGCACAGGCCCTCGTCGACGCCATTAAGAGCTTCTTCGGATCGGGCGAGAAGGCATTGGGACCGTCCTTCCGAGCCAAGGCCAGCGAGCCGGCGGGTGCCGTGGAGGAACGCATTCGGCTCATCCTCGAGCAGGAGATCCGCCCCGCCGTGGCGATGGACGGCGGGGACGTGATCTTCGCGGGTTACCGGGACGGGGTCGTCGAGCTTTACATGCAGGGCTCATGCAGCGGATGCCCAAGCTCGCGTGCGACGCTCAAGCTCGGGATCGAAGCTCGACTCAAGGAAGAAATTCCCGAGATCACAGAGGTCGTTGCGGTCTAAGTGGGTCCGCCGGGCGCCCATCCCCCGACGGCGCCCAAGACGAAGTCGCAGCAGGAGAGGATCGAGAAGCCGATGAGCGAGGGGGAAGAGCTCGAGCCGCGACCGGCCCGAGCGGCCCGTGGCAGGCGCCGCCGACGCATGCTGATGCGAGGGTGGCTCACGTTGGCTCTGCTTGCGGCGAGCCTGAGCGTATTCGGGGCGCTTCTGGCCCGCAGGGTAAGCGCAGGTTCAAGCCAGCAGCCCGCCGCCGGTAACGCGACACCTGAGGTCGGGCTCGCCCCGCCGAGCGCGGAGTCCGCGCCAGAGCCCATTCCCGCCGAGGTGCTTGCACACCTTCCCGTGACCCGCGACGTGCTGGAACCCGCCGCCGCGCTCGCTGCAAGCGGCTCGGGTGCGGCCCACGACGAGGAAGCGCTCTTCGAGCTCTTGCCGAGTCCGCCGGGGGAAACCGCAATCGCGAGCCCGCTCAAGGTCGAGTACACGTTCGACCCTCGCTTAACGCGCCGCATCTTCGATTTGCTCTCTGAACGGGGCGTCCAGCTTGCAAATGTCGTCGTGATGGATCCGGCGACGGGCCGGCTTCTCGCCTACGTCTCGAGCGACGCCCAACGGTTTCCCCCGAACCGCACCTATCCTGCGGCGTCGCTCATCAAAGTGGTCACCGCGGCGGCAGCGCTACACCATGACCGCGAGCGCGCGGAGCAGCCGTGCCACTTCCTCGGTAGTCCCTATCAGCTGACCCCGGCTCGCATCAATCCCCCGCGCCGGGGTCAGACTGTGACGCTCGAGCGCGCGCTCGCCACCTCGAACAACCAGTGTTTCGCCCAGCTCGCGGTCCACACCCTCGGGACTGACGCCATGGTCGACGCCATCAAGCGCTTTGGTTTCCTGCGGGCACCGGCACCGGGCCACGACGCTGGCACGATCGATCCCGGCTCGGACCTCTACGACCTCGGCCGCCTTGGATGCGGGCTTTGGGGTACCTGGATCACACCGCTCCATGCCGTGCAGCTCGGGGCGAGCCTTGCCGAGGGCCAGATCGTCGAACCCTGGTGGATTGAGCACGCGACCGACGCTCAAGGGCGCGAGCTTGAGTTGCCGGTCCGCCACCCACCCCGGCAGGTGATGACCCCGGCGCTCGCCGAGGAGCTGCGCTCGATGCTGATCGAGACCACGGTGAGTGGTACCGCCCGGCGTGGCTTCCATGATCGTGGCGGGAACCCGCTCCTCGGTTCGGTCCAAGTCGCGGGCAAGACGGGCAGCCTGAACGGTACGGAGCCTGCCGGGCGCTACGAGTGGTTCACCGGGGTGGCGCCCGCCGACCACCCGAGCGTGGCGATCGCTGTCGTGGTAGTGCTCCAGCAGCGCTATTGGCTCCATGCCTCGCAGCTCGCAGGCGAGGTGCTGCGATCGTATTTCTGCGAATCGGGAGCCTGTAGCAGCGATACCTCCACGAGCTCCGCAGCGGTATCCGGCGACCGCCCCGCTCGCCACGCGACCCGGCGCGGGCGCCACCGACTCCGTGCGCAGGGTGGCTGACAGGGTCTCTCGCCTCGTACCCCTCGTCGGCACTGCGGGCTGCGCAAGCCGCAGGCGCTTGTCTCGCGGACGGATTCCCGCGCCGGGGCTCACTTCCCATCGTGGGCGGGTTTGCGGGGGTGGCGTGCGCCGGCGCCGCGAGAGAGGATTCGTGAGGCCCGACAATCAGTGCTACCGGTGCTTAGATTTAGGAGTTGGGGACCTGCTGCGGGGCCGCGCTCCCGGCGCACGGAGGAAGGCATGGTCGCAGTGATCGCGACGCTTGAGGTGAAAGAAGGCAAGGAGGCTGAGTTCGAAGCGGTGATGAAGGATCTCGCGGCCAAGACCCTCGCCAACGAGACCGGCTGTGAACTCTACGCGCTTCATCGCGGCAAGGGTGAGCGGACCTACGTGATGCTCGAGCGCTACGTGGATCGAGCCGCGCTCGCCGCCCACTCGTCGTCCGAGCATTTCCGCGGCGCGATGCCGCGCCTTATGCCTTGCCTCGCGGCGGCGCCGAAGATCGAGACGCTCGAAGAGATTGCCTAAGACGAAGAGCGGGCGATCTACGACTTTTTCTTCGCCGCCGTCTTCTTTCGCGCCAATCGCCGCTTGCGCCTGACATTGTGGCGCTGGCGCTTCACCTTCTGCTTGCTCTTGCTGCGGGCCATCGGGCTCTCCGTCGTGGGATAGTCGGTTTTGCTTTATAACCGACGTGCGGGAGGGGCGCCAAGCCGCCTCAGATCAGCGTGGGAGGATTTCGGCGACGACCGCACCCAGCGAGCCCGCCTCGCCGTCGTCCAGTGATTCCACGGGCGGGAGCGCCGCGACAAGGGCTTCGAGGCGCTGCGCCGCCGCCTCGGAGAGATCCTCGAAGCGCAGGGCGACGGCACCCTCGAGGCCCCCACGCACGACCTTCGCCCTCAGAAGGAACGGTTCTTCCCGCATCCCAGCATACACCGCAAGCTGTAGATCCGTTCCAACCTCGAGGCCGGGATGGGGATCAATGCGCATTCCGCTCACGGACAGATCGCGCCCCATCAGAACCCGGCTCGCCTCGTCCTCGAGGACCTGGACGCGCCGCGGGTATGAGCCGCGCCGGTGTCGGCGTCGTTCGCTGGGGCTCGCTGCAGACTCCTCCGGTTCGGCTTCGTGTCCGGGAGGCTGCGCGGTGAGGGCACGCCGCCTGACCATCGCCTCAAGCCGCTCGCGTGCCGTCGGTGAAAGCGCCTCGAATGCGACGCCGATCGCAACCTCGCGATCGCGCGCACCCTCACGGGAGGGCGCACTGCGCAAGACGTGGCCTTCGACGAGAAGCGGGGCGCCGTCGCCGGACGGCAGTTCAACCGCGATCCGCATGCCGCGCCGGGCCCCATAACGGGAGATCAGGCGGCAGCCCGCTCGCGAGAGATCCGCCAGGAGCGCGCGGCGTGCCAGGGGTCCGGCTCGGTACACCACCGAGTCCCCGAGCGCGAGGCGCTCCTCGCGGCGCTTTTCAGGCCCCTGATACAGCGCCCGCAGGACCAGCAGGCGCAGAACGGTCGGGTGGACGGGTTGGCGGAGGAGTACGTCGAATCCTCCTTCGCGCAGCATGCCCCGAAGGGTCGGGGAATCCTCGCTCGCAATCACCATGGCGATGGGTCGTCGCCCCTCGCCGCGCCCTTGCGCCGCCGCGTCCCAGGGATGAAGCGGAGACCCCGAGTGGGGTCGCGGTGCGGTTCTCTCCTGGGCGAGGGCAACCGCGCGTCGCGCGGAGGCGATCAGCAGGACTCGGGGAAATGGGAGCGGAGCGGGGCCGGCCTGGCCGCGCAAATGGATGAAATCGGCGCCGAGTTCCTCCAGGAGGGCCCGGGTCTCGTTGAGTTCCCCATCATCGAGAAGAAGCACCGCGGGTGAGGACGCGGTCATGGCCGATGCCTCCGGGCGCGCGGGACCGGTCCGTGTGGCCCCGAAGCTTCTTCGGCCTGGCCGGAGCCGATCTGTAGACGCCCCAGACCGAAGGGCGGCGGGAAGACCCTCAGAGAACGGCTGCGCGCGATCCTCCCCCAGGTTATGCTGCCCCCGCCCTGTCCCCGGGCCGGCGGAGGAGCCATGGCGCACGGACCTGAAGAGCACCAGACCACTGCGCGCGACGGGAGGATCAACCTCTTGTACACCCTCCTCCTGTGGCTAGGGTTGCTGGGGCTCTTCCTCTACTCCGGTCACTGGCTTGCGATGAGCCGCCACGCGGCCGCGGAGCCGGCGGCCGCGGAAAGCCACACCCAGCCCTAGGGCGCCGGCGAACGCACCACACAATCCGAGTGCGACCTGCGTCCGGGGGCTTCCTCCGGCCTTGAGCCAGGAGGAGCCATATGCTGCGGTCATTACCCACACCAGATTGTTCGTGATGTGACACAGGATGGAGACGCGCAGACTCTGCGTCAGCTCCACCGCCGCACCGAGGTAGAGTCCCAGCACAAAGGCCGCCGCGGAGTGCACGCGATCGGCGTGCAGAGCCCCGAAAACCGCGGCGGCGATCAGCACCGCAGCTTGTGGACCGAGAAGAGGCACAAGGCCCCGCTGGATCCAGCCGCGCGCGAAGAGCTCCTCGCCGAGTCCCGGGGCCACACCCAGGACGAAAACCGACAACGCGAGCTCGGGCCCGCGCGCGCCAGAAAAAGCTGCATCCAGCTGCGCAAGCGTCCCGGTCTCACGCATCTGGGCGAGCTCGAGGATGCTCTCCAAGCACTGCGAGGTGCCAAGAAAGCCGACGACGAGCAAGAGGATGGTTGCGAGACCGGCGTCGCTCACGCCAAGCCCGAGCCGCTTCACGAGCGGCTCGCGGCCCAGCGACGCACCACCGAGGGCGACGAGCACAAGCACTGCCTGGGTTGCCGCGGCGCTCAGCAGGAGGGCTGCGACGGCTGAGCCCGCGCGTGGCGCCAGCGAGGCGAAGAACAAAGCCGCACCGAGCGCGGACGCCCACCAAGTGAGCGCCCGCCGAAGGTTCGTGGATCGCACCACCCCTGTGTCCCCCGCCGCCCAGAGTACTGCTTCGGCCGGGGTGCCTGCTTGCCCTTGCCTGCTACTGTGGAGCGGTGGACGAGAACTCCCTCGCTCCGAGCCTGCTTGTGGCCATGCCGCAGCTCCTCGATCCGAACTTCCGGCGCAGCGTCGTTTTGATCGTGCACCATGACGAAACGGGGACTTTCGGTCTCGTGCTAAACCGCATCTCCGACGTCTCCGTCGGTGACCTTTGCGGCTCGCTCGGCATCGACTGGCGCGGGGGCGAGGTCGCTCATCTTTCGTGGGGCGGACCGGTGCAGCCGAATACCGGCTGGCTCTTGATTGGCGGGCTCCGCGGCGCGACCGAATCCGCCGAAGACGGTGAGGAGATCACCGAAATCGGTCCCGGTCTACACTTCGCGGGATCTCTCGAGACACTCCGGCGCGTTGCGGATGCTCCGCCTGAGCAGTTCCGTCTCCTTCTCGGCTACGCGGGCTGGGGTCCGGGGCAGCTGGAGGCCGAGCTTGCGCAGGGCGCCTGGCTGGTCGCGCCGCTTCGCGCCGAGGTCGTCTTCGCTTCCGCCGACGAAATGTGGGAGGGCGTCGTGCGCAGTCTCGGCGTCGACCCCTCTACACTTGTCTCGACGCCTGGCGTGCACTAAAACGCGACCGGTCGCGGGAGAGATCGCGATGACGCTACCCTTGCCTTCCTCTCAGGCCCTCACAGACGAGCGCGTGGCCTATTCCGCCGACGAAATCCTGGCCACCGACCCGGGCCTCGAGCCCCTGATCGCGAACGGCGTTCGTTGCCATGGTGGCCTCGACTCGGCCGGCGCGTATCACTCGCCCCGCACGCTTCACCGCGCGCCCGCGATCCGCGCTTGGCAGGGGCGGCTCGCTGCCTCGGGTGCGGACCTTCTCACGATCTCTCGCGATCTCCTACCGCCCCAATACCCGAACGTGGCGCAGGCCAAACTCCTGCTGCGAGCGGGTGTTCGGGAGCCGATCGTTCGGGCGCTCACCATGATCGCGATCGTCGAAGGTTTCGGAGCCGTGATTCGCGACGTGCGCGTGCCTGACCTGCGCGCGCTCGTGCGCGAGCCGATCGATGGGACCGCACTCGCGCACCTCGAGCGCGGGCTGTTCGAGGCGCACGCGCGGGACGAGGCGGGCCACCGAAACGAGGGTGGGCACAAGCAGATGTGGGAGGCCGCTCGTGACCTCGCGCTCGACAATCCGCGCATTCCCCCAGACGTGCTGATGCGCGTCATGGGCAGCGGAGGGCGCCCCTCCGAGCGAAGACGCTCCTTTCCACAGCTCGACGAGGCGCTGGAAGCGATGCTCGCCATCATGGCGAACGTCCTTGTGATCGAGGTGTTTGCGGCGGGGACCTTTGACTGGGGGGACCGCTTGCTCTCCGACCCGGAGGTTTCGGCCGAGCCCGAGCGGGCCGGCGGCATGGTGCGTTGCATTCGTAGCGACGAGACCCCGCATGTTGAGTATCTGCGAACGGCGCTCTCCGAAATCCGCGCGCGCACCCTGATCACGGCAAACGGCGGCACGATCCCGGGGCGCAGCGTGATCGATGCGCTCCTGCATCGAACGCTCGGAGTCCTCACGACCAGCCGTCCGAAAGAGCAGCGGGCCGATACGCGTGCGTCCGTGGCGGAAGCGATGAGGCGTGCGGGCTCCCCGCAGCGTCTGCTTGAGGAATTTGACGCGCTCGAGACCCCCTTTGTGGCACCCCGGAGAACCGGTTTCGAGCCCCTGTCGGGTGCCGAAGGACACGCGGCTTGAAGCTCGCGACGCGCCTTCGACGCAGCGCACGCATCGCTCGCGCGGGGATGGTCTTGTGGCTGCTGTACAAGCCCCCCGACTACCTGCGGCGCGCGCTCGGCTTGCCGCTCCCCGACCGCGAGCGCACCCATGAGCGCGCCGCGCGCGTCATGCTCCGCACCGCGCTCGATTTGCGCGGCGTCGTGATCAAGGTCTGCCAGGTGATGGCCACCCGTTCCGACGTCTTCCCGCCGCCTTTTGTTCGGGTGCTCAAGCAGCTCCACGACGCAGTCCCCCCGCAGCCGTTCGAGCGGATCGGGGCTGCGGTCGAGCGCGAGCTCGGCAAGCCGCTCGACGCGGTATTCTCCGAGTTCGAGCGGATTCCTCTCGCCTCCGCGTCGCTGGCCCAGGTGCATCGCGCGCGCCTGCGCGACGGACGGGCCGTCGCTGTCAAGGTTCAGTACCCCGAGATTGAAGAGATCGTCCGAACCGACCTCGAAAACATCCGGCGCGGCTGTCAGATCTACGAACGCCTCGATCCCCAGCCCCTTGAGCTCTTGCCCCTGCTCACAGAGCTCACCTCCCACCTCGCGCTGGAGCTCGACTTCCGGCGCGAAGCGGACAGCGCGGACCGGGTGCGCGAGATCTTTCAGGACGACCCGTCTGTCGTGGTGCCGCAGATCCACCGCGAGTGGTCGACATCGCGGGTGCTGACGATGGAGCTTGTGGACGGAATCAAGGTGACGGATCTGGAGGCGCTGCGCCGGGCAGGCCTCGATCCCAGCGATGTCGTGCAAGAGCTGATGCGAATCTTCGTGCGAATGATCCTCGCGGCCGGCTTCTTTCAAGCCGACCCCCACCCCGGGAATCTCTTCGTGCGTCCGAACCATCAAATTGTGCTGATGGATTTCGGCCTGTCGAAGGAACTGCCTGAAGGCTTTGGACTTGGCCTTTTCGAACTCATGTTCTCGATGATGACGCTCAATGAGGCCGCGATGATCCGGGCCTTCCGTGAGCTCGGCTTTGCGACCAAGACCGGGGACCCAGCTCCCTTCCTGGAAATCGCACGTCGAATGATGCGCCGCAGTGACACCGGGCGCTTCGAGGGCGAGTTCACGGAGGAGATGACAGACGAGCTGTTCGAGGCCGTTCGCGAGAATCCCGTCGTCAAGGTACCGAATGATTTCGTGCTCGTGGGACGTGCCTTTTCTCTGCTCTCTGGCATCGCGCACACCCTCGGCCACCGCGCCAATGTGCTGGCGGCGATGGGTGCGAGGACCTAACCCGGGAGACGTCGAGTGCCTGACCTCTTGCTGCGGTCTGCGCCGGAAGACGCCGTCGCGCGCCTGACCCTTCATCGACCCGAGCGAAAAAACGCGCTCTCCATCGCGCTGCGCGACGAGATCAGCGATGCACTTTCGGCGCTCGCCGCGAATCCGGAGGTCAAGATCGTCGTGCTGACCGGGAGCGGCGATACCTTCTGCGCGGGCTTTGACCTCAAGGAGTTTGAAAGGGCCTCGGATCCCGAGTTCTCGCGCCGACTTTGGGCGTCGAGTGACCGCTACCACCGGGCGTGCCTCGAGTTTCCGCTCCCGCTCGTGGCTGCAGTGAATGGGCCAGCGATCGCCGGCGGGTTTGACCTCGCGGTGATGTGCGATTTGCGCATCGCCGTGCCGGAGACCTATTTCTCCCATCCAGAAATCGCCTTCGGCGACGTCCTGTACTCGCCGCTGCACGACCTCGCGGGTGCGGCTGTGGCGCGGGACCTGTGCCTGACCGGCCGACGCGTCGACGCGGAAGAGGCGCGGGAGCTCCGCCTCGTCTCCCGTGTGGTTCCGCGCGCCGAGCTCGACGACGAGGTCGCACGTTGGACAGCCATGATTGCGCGCGCACCGCGCGAAGTGCTGCTGCGGACCAAGGCCAAGGCGATCGCGCGCGCGCGCATCTCCGCCAACGGCACCCTCGACCTGTAGACCGCAGACCCGCGGCAAAGAGCGACCCGGTCGATCCGGCAAGCGGAGACCGCGGGACTAAGGTCTTAGGCTCGACCGATCTGACGCTGCGCTTGGTCGAGGTCGTCGCGGGTGAATCGGAAACGCAGAAGGGCGAACAAGGAGATGAGGTACCAGAGCGCTGGGAACCAAGAATACATCCACAGCATCCACATCTTCACCAGCTCGGTCTGGGGGACGCCCGGCGCGTACCCGACGTGCTCGAGCACCTGAAGCGCCGCAAAGCCCGTGATCGCATTTCCTGCCTTCGTGGCGAAGGACCAGATTGCGAAATAGGCGCCCTCGCGACGCAGACCGGTGCTGGCTTCGTCCGAGTCGATAAGATCGGCCACGATCGAGGGCGGCAACGCCAGGTAGTTGCCGAAGCTCATTCCGCCCACCACAAGAATCGCGGAGAAGAAGCCGACGGTGCCGGGTCCGAGCCAAAAGCAGGCCGCGCTTGTCCCCGTCGCGAGGACGATGGCGACAGCCCAGGTCGCGCGCTTTCCCGTGCGGCGGGCCATGCGGTTCCAGAGCGGCAGCGATGCCACGGCCGACAGGAAGTAGAGGAGCAGATAGTACGACCAGGTTGGGAGCCAGGCCGGAACCGAGTCGGTCCACCAGCGGGGGGTTCCGATGATGTAGACCGCGACATAGATCACGAGGGTCGCAGGCACCGCACCGGCGATGGCGCTCGAAGCGAAGGCCGCGAGCAGCGCGCGAAACGGCCGATTCTCGAAGGTCGCGGCGATGCCGGCGTAAGGGTTAAGGGCGGGCCGCCCCTGAAACTCCGGGCGCTCGCGTGCGACCAGACCGGAAAAGAACAGGAAGGCCGCGGTCGCGGCGCCGAGGATCGCCCCCATCGCGGCATAACCGTGCCGACCGCCGTAGAGATGAATCAGATACGCGGGAAGGATCGTGGCCGCAAGGAGCCCAGTGAGGCCCCAGCCCTCGCGCACGGCGATCACGCGGGTGCGCTCGAGGTAGTCGTCCGTCAGTTCCGCGCCGAGGCTGTAATAGGGGATCGCGCCGATGGTCCAGATAAGGAACGTCAGCGTGTAAAAGCCGAGCATGTACACGAGCAGCCTGCCCTGCTGCCGCGCGGGATCCGCGAGCTCAGGCGGCGCGAACAGGAGATAGAAAGCGACGCCGAGCGGAATCGCGGCACCGACGATAAACGGGCGCCGGCGACCAAGACGTGTGTGGGTTCGGTCGGAGAGCCAGCCCATCACCGGATCCACGAAGGCGTCGAACAGGCGCGCGAACAGCAGTGCCCACGAAACGAGTCCCGCCGAGAGACCCACGTAATCGGTGTAGAAGAACTGCAAATTCACGGCCACGACAAGGCCAAGGAGCGAGAAGGCGAAGTTGCCAGCGCCATAACCAAGAACAGCCCGCAGGGGGAGGTTCTCGCGGCGCACCGACGTCGGTGCCAGCGGGACGGCGACGCTCACCTGCACAGTGTGCACGTCCCGTGGGCGACCTGGCAACCGGCGATTGCACTATTGTTGTTGAGCGGAAGCCCCGCGCCGAATCGACACACACACATCGAGGTGATGGTCGCCGCCGCCGAGGTACACGCCGCGCAGCGGCAGGACGTCGTCGTAGTCGCGGCCGTGACCGATCTTGACGTGCCGTGGTCCGATCTCCTGGCGGTTGGTGGGATCGAGGCCCCACCATCCGGCACCGGGAATCGCGACCTCCGCCCAGGCGTGTGTTTTGACCTTGACGCATTCGCCCTGAGGCTCGCCCTCGCTCTCGGAGCTCTCCGAGAAAAGGTACCCGGAGACGTAGCGCGCAGGAATTCCCAGGCTGCGGCACATCGCGATTAGCAGATGGGCAAAGTCCTGACAGACGCCTTTGCGGCCGCGCAAGATGTCGTTGACGTCGACTCCAACCGTGGTCGAGCCCGCGACGTAAGCCAGCGAACTTCCCACCATGCGATGGAGCGAGAGCACGACTCCGACGATGTCTGCACCCGCCGGCGCGGCTCGACGTTCCGCCTCCGCGCGCAGCGCCTCATTCCACGCCGTGTGGCGGGAGGCTGAGAGGTACTCGAGGTGAGCTTCCACGAACGCTGGATCCGAAAGGCGTTTCCAAGCCGGCGCGGCAGCCATGGGACCGGTGGGTCGGGTTTCGACCGAAGAGCGGGCGTGAATTGAGAGGCGATCATGCGGCGCCCGCGCGCCGAACGCATCGACGCGCGTGCCCCAGTAGTCGATGTAGGAATGAACGCGGGCCCCGGGCACAGTCCGCAGCTCATAGTGCAGGAGCGTCTGACGCGCATCGGTCGTCGGACAGGCCCGCAAGAGGTTCTGCGACTCCCATACCGGCTCGGGATACTTGAACTCACTCGTGTAGTCGATCTCGAAACGCATGCTTTCCTCACCGTTTCCTATGCAGATTCGAATACATGGAGTTCGGGCGGGGCGGCGGCCCGGAAGAAGTGGCGCTCGACAGCGTCTGCGACCGCGAGGATCCCCTGCTGGAGGGCATCGAGTGCGGCCGGCAATCCGCTCTCGACGACTTCATGCACATCCATGAACTCAAGGTCCGCCCGGAGCCGGCCGAGCAACCGCTCGGGCCGGGTCGGAGTGGTCTCCGCACCGAGGCGAACCAGCTCGGTCTCGCTGGCCCGGAGCGAGAACAGCACGCTGCGCGGGAACTCGCGGGAGAGCAGTAAGAACTCGAGCACATCCTGCGGTTCAATCTGCGCGCGGTGTGCCCGAAGGTACGCTTCGAAGGCTGAGACCGACTTTAGAACAGCCATCCAGTAGTGAAGGTCGGATGGAACGGCCGCCTGGTTGGAGCGGCCGGAGCGCACCGAGAGCAGGCGGCAGGTCATCTCCGCCCGCTCCAGCATCCGGCCAAGCAGCAGGAAGCGCCAGCCGTCGTCGCGAGACATGGTCTCGGCGGACACTCCGCTGATGGTTTGACAGCGGCTCTTCACGAACCTGTACAGCTGGTACGGCTCGCGTTCGAGGTCGGCTCGCAGATCGCGCGCGCGCAATTCGAGGAAAAGGGTGTTGATCGCCTCCCAGAGCTCGGTCGAGATGCGCTCGCGAACGTTGCGCGCGTTGTCACGGGCACGCGCCACCGAGCGCACGATGCTGCCCGCGTTCTTAGGGTCCAGCACCAGGAACTCTGTCACCGCGGAGTCGGTGATCGGCACGCCCTTGGCTCCGAATACCTGGTCGAGATTGAGCAGCTCGAGGAGCTCGCGCCACGCGCTCTCGGCATTGAGAAGCGGCGACTCGAGCAGGCCGTGGTAGGTGACGTCAAGAAGTCGCGCGGTGTCCTCGGCACGCTCGATGTAGCGCCCGGCCCAGAAGAGGTCTTCCGCATGCCGCGCCAGCATCATACCGACTCCCCGTTTTCGTCTGCCGCGAGCACCCAGGTATCCTTCGATCCGCCGCCCTGGGAGGAGTTCACGACGAGAGAGTCCTTGCGAAGCGCGACGCGCGTCAGGCCGCCGGGAATGACCTCGATCTTCTCCCCCGTAAGGACGAAGGGCCGCAGATCGATATGGCGCCCTTCGACCCGGCAACCGTCGCGTTGGGCGTCATCGAGGAGCGTCGGATGGCGCGAGAGCGCAACGACCTCCTGCGCAATGTAGCCGCGGGGCTTCGCCTCGACCGCCTTGCGCACCGCAGCGAGCTCTTCTTCCGTCGCCTTCGGCCCGATCACGATCCCGTACCCCCCAGACGCGTCCACCGGTTTGATGACGAGTTCGTGGAGTCGCGAGAGCGCTTTCGCCCGTTGGTCAGGCTCCCACAGCAGGTAGGTTTCGACGTTCGGGAGGATCGGTTCCTCGCCGAGATAGAACCGAATGAGGGCCGGGACATAGGCATAGACCGCCTTGTCGTCCGCGACACCGTTCCCGATCGCATTGGCGAGGCTGACATTTCCTGCGCGTGCCGCAGCCAGCAGACCCGGCACGCCGAGAATCGAGTCGCTGCGAAAGACCGCGGGGTCGAGAAACTCGTCGTCGACCCGGCGATAGATCACATCGACGCGGGAGAGGCCGCGTGTCGTGCGCATAAACACGACGTGATCGTCGACCACAAGATCGCGACCCTCCACCAGCTCGATACCCATCTGCCGCGCGAGAAAGGCGTGCTCGAAGTAGGCGGAGTTGTAGATGCCCGGCGTCAGCACCACGATCCGCGGCGGATCCGAGGCGCTGGCCGGTGCGAGGTTGCGCAAGGCTGACAGAAGCGACGCTCCATAGTGGTTCACCGGGCGGACACGGTGCTGCGCAAAGACCAGCGGAAGGACGCGCGTCAGCGTTGCGCGGTTCTCGAGCACATAGGACACGCCGCTCGGCGTGCGCAGGTTGTCCTCGAGTACGCGGTAGGTGCCGCAGGCGTCGCGCACGACGTCAATGCCGGCAACCACGCAGTGCGCACCTCGTGGCACTGGGATCCCGTAGGCCTCCCGGCAAAAGCCCGCGGACGACTGGACAAGCCAGATCGGGATCACGCCGTCGCGCAAGGCCGCGCGTTCGCCGAGGTACAGGTCCTCGAGGAAGCAGTTAAGCGCCCGCACACGCTGGACAAGCCCGCGTTCGACGTGGCGCCACTCGTCCGCGGGAATGATTCGCGGGATCAAGTCGAGGGGCCACGTGCGCTCGATGCCCTGCGCTTCGCCGTAGACGGCAAAGGTGATGCCAAGGTTCCGGAGGATCGTGTCGCGCAGACGCGCCCGGCGGAGAAGTTCATCCGGGGGGAGCGCTCGAAGGCGTTCTACGAGAGGCCGGTAGTGTGGCCGGATCTCGCCTTGCGGATCAAAGACCTCGTCGAAGAAGTCCCCGCGCTGGTAGTCCGTGAAGAGATCCGAGGTCATCGGGAGCCGCCTGGAACAGTTCTAAGCAAGGAGCGTGCCCCGTAGGGGAAGTGCGCCCTGCGCTGCCCAGGTACGGCACCTGAGAGTCGCGTTGGCTCTGCCTTGCCGGTGGGCAAGGCCTGCGTGCGGCGCAGGCGTGCAGCCCTCGGCACATCCCGTCCGGAGTCGGCGCGGTCTCGCCCCTAGGGGAGGCTCAGCCGAGGTATGAGAGATCCGGGCGCAAGACCGTCATCTGCCGCTCGGCCCGCTGGAGGGCGTCGATTCCCTTGCGGTAGATGCGGTCTCCTTCGCCGGCGCCGAAGGCGCGAATGAGCAGCTCCTGGGGCGGGAGCACCTGATCGAGCTCCTCGACGCGCTGGATCGGCCGCACCGTCCAATAGGTGCGCAAATCGCCGATCACGGTCTGGTAGGCATACAGGCGGCTCGGATCGTCCGCCTTGGGAATCGCTTCGGCGACCTTCCCAATCAACTCCTCGCAAGCCGGGATGCTGCCAGGTCGCGCCCTCAGAAAGGTGACGAGCGTAAGAGCCGGTGGCGCCGTGCTCCCCTGTGGGGCGTAGCTCAGGTCCGGCCGGTCATGCGACACAGTATAGCGTAGCTCGGCCAGGCACTCGGCCATCTCATGGTAGAGCTTCGTTCCTTCGCGCTCGCCAAATAACCGCGCCATATAGGCCGGCGGCGGGTCTTGTTCACCGAGCGCTGCCCAGTCCGCATGCTCCTGAACGAAGTACAGCGTCCCGATCGATCCGAAGGCCACTTCCTGCGCCTGCCAGTGTCCGCCCTCCCTCCGCTCTGCCGCGCGCTGTGCGATGCGGCGAACGCTTTCCTCGTACAAATGAGAACGTTCCGGGCGCACCCGGACGGAGAGCACGTTGAGAAGCGCCATCGGGAAACCTCCCTGGCGGTGCGGGGGCGTTGCAGGCGCGCTAAACGTACGGAACTCCGCGCGCAACCGCCCGCCCCTCGAGAGTTGGGCAGCCCACCCGAGGGCCGAAAGCGCCGCTCGGCTCGCGCAGGGGAGCCCGCTCCGAGGCGGCGGAGCGCCGCCGCCTCCCTATACTGCCGGCGCTGTCATTTCGGGCGGAGGGGTTCGTGGCGCGGATTCTCCGACGCATCGCCCTTGTGATCGGCCTCGCCCTGGCCGTGCTGGCCGTATTTGGCTTGGGATGGATCCGCTCGCTCCGCAGCGAGACGATCTCCCGAGACGTCACCTGCATCTTCGGGCTCGGCGGGAACGTCGGCGTGCTTCGGACCTCTGAAGGAGCGGTGATCGTCGACACCATGACGTTTCGCATGCAGGGAGAACGCATCCGGGAGCTCGCCGAGGAGCTCGGCGGTGGCCCTGTCCAGGCGGTGCTGAACACGCACTGGCACCGGGATCATACCCACGGCAATCCCGCCTTCCCGCCGGGGACCAAGATCGTCGCCACGCAGCGCACACTCGAGCATCTGCGGAACCGCGACGCCGACTACTGGACGGGCGCTGCCGCCGGTACGCTCCCAAATGAGACATTTACCGACGAGCACGAGCTCAGAGTTGGTGGCAAAACGATCCGCGCCGTGCACCTCGGTCGCGGACATACCGACGGCGACATGGTGGTGCTGTTTGTCGAGGATCGCGTTCTTCATGCGGGCGACCTGTTCTTCAACGGCCGCTATCCGAATATTGACCTCGCTTCCGGGGGCTCGGTCAAGGAGTGGGGCGACACCCTCGACCGTGTGCTGGCGCTCGACTTCGACCGGGTCATCCCAGGTCACGGCCCCGTGTCGGACCGGGCCGGGCTGATCGCGTTCCAGCGCTTCATTCGCCAGTTGTGGCAGGTGGGCGCCGACGCTGCGGCCAAGGGCCAGTCGCTTGCGGAAGCGCAGCACTCGCTCGCCCTCACTGCGGACCAAGGATACGAAGTCATGGCCATCCCCTTTGTCATGCGGCTCGATCGCAACTTCGCGATCGAGCGCGCCTGGCAGGAGGCCACGGGTGCGGTGAAGCCGGACGGGAAGTGACAGAGACAGCGGGAGGCTCAGGATGAAGGATCTGTTCTCGATCGCAGGCAAGGTTGCACTCGTCACGGGGGGAGGCCGCGGCATCGGCCTCATGATCACGCGGGGCTTCGTCGAAGCCGGCGCGAAGGTCTATATCGCGTCGCGAAAGCGCGAGGAGTGCGAGCGCGTGGCGGCAGAGCTGTCACGGCACGGCGAATGCGTCGCCTTCGGCGCCGATCTCGGGACGGAGCGCGGCTGCCGCGGTCTTGCCGATGCCGTTGCTGAGCGGGAGAGTGCCCTTCACGTGCTGGTCAACAACTCCGGAGCGAACTGGGGCGCTCCGATCGCTGAGTTTCCGGACGCAGCCTTCGACAAGGTCATGAACCTGAATCTAAAGAGCGTGTTCCACTTGACGCGCTTCTGCTTGCCGCTGCTCGAGAAGGCGGCGCAGCCCGGAGATCCTGCGCGCGTGATCAACATTGGCTCCATCGACGGCCTCCACGTTCCTGCCTTCGAGACCTATGCCTATTCGGCCAGCAAGGCAGCGGTACATCATTTGACGCGGGTGCTGGCGCGCCAGCTCGGGTCCCGCAACATCACGGTCAACGCGGTCGCGCCGGGTCCGTTCGAAAGCAAGATGATGGCCGAAACCCTGGAACGCTTTCACGACGTGATCGTGAACTCCTGCCCACTCCGTCGCATCGGCGAACCCGACGATATGGCGGGTGTAGCGATCTACTTGGCATCGCGCGCCGGATCCTATGTCACGGGGGCGGTGATCCCCGTAGACGGGGGGATCGCAACAACGCTCTGACTGCGGGCGTTGCGAGCGACGATGCGGCGTCCCTCTCTCCACCCACTCCTCGCGCTCCTCGGCGTGCTTTCTCTTGGCGCCTGTCACGGCGAAACGCTGCAAGACTGGAAAACGCCGGAAACCATCCACTCCGCCTTCGACTTCAAGCGCGATACTTTCGCCTTCGCCAACGAGACCGTCTTTGAGTACAAGTTCCCCCCTCTCGAAGAGCGCGCCGAGGCGGAGACACGAGGCCAACTCGGACTACACCCTGCGCTGCTTCGTGATGACCCGCTCCGCTCGTCAGTTCTTCCAGCATGCCCGCTTCGACCCGACACAGCACATGGTGAGCGATGCAGCGTACGCCGAGCTCGTTCGGCGGGTCGTCGCGACGGATCCTCGCGAGGATCGACCGAACGATCCCGCGATCGTGATTCCCGGCTACCCGAACCTGCGTGCGTTCAGTGCGGCGCGCGAGCAGGTGGTCAAGGAGCAGCTCGGAGGCGCGTGATTGCAGCGTGGCAACTGGCGGATAATGTTCCCCTTCCCCGCGCAGCAGCAGCAGACGACGGCCGCGGAGCTCGTCGAGTCCTTGCAGCAAAATCGGCCTCCCGTGGTGCACGCGGTCACACACTCGCTGTCGATCAATCATGCGGTGCTGCTGTTTGGTGCAGTGCTTCATCGTGACACCATTTCCTTCGCGATGTATGACCCGAATGATCCTCGGGCCCCGCTCAGAGACGGGGGATTTGCTGCGTGCGGCGGTGAGCGCCCTTGCGCAGTCTCTTCGAGGAGCCGGATCCCGCTCCTTTTCAGCGATTTCAGCTTGTTGCCGAGCCGTGCGGTGGGACTCCTCGCCCGGCCGTGCTAACTCCTTCGGAGTGTCTGTCCCCGGGCGTGTGCAGAGTGCTTTGCTGTTTTCCGACGTCCACCTCGGCTGGGCGATCTGTTCTCGACATCACGCGCACTGGCTCCGTCACCTCTCCGAAGCCGTTGACGACGCGGAGCTGGTGGTGATGAACGGCGACGTGGTCGACGGCTTCCGGCAAGTTCAGCGCGCGGGTGAAGAAGAGCTTGTGGCGCAGCTCGCGGAGCTGGCGGAAGGCTGGCGAAGGGAGGGGCGCTGCGTCGTCTACATCGAGGGCAACCACGATGCGCTTCCGGGTCCATCGTCGCGCCTGCTCCCCGACCGCTGGCGCCTCGATTTCGAAACGCAGACGGGAGAACGCGTTCGAGTTCTCCACGGCCATCGTTTCTCAGCGTCTGAGACGCTCTGGGAGAGTTACGATCGCGTGGGGCGCGGCCTCCTTTCGCTGGAGAATTTCGTCTACGGGCGATCCGCCACGCTGCGTTCGCTCTATCGATTCGGTCCGGGCTGGCTCGTTTCCGCCGTGGGCGCCCTCGAGTGCTTTCTTGGACGCAAGGCACTGCCAAGGCGCCTCGCGCCGCTCATCGACGGGGTCGATGTTCTCGTGCATGGCCATATCCACTACGGGCCCGGCCGGGGTCGCATTGGCGACGTTCCTACCTGGAGAACCGGCTCGTGGGTCTCTCCCGGGCACCTCAGGACCGCCGATCGCATGCTGCGCTACCGCAGCGGCCGGTTCGAGCGAATTGGCTGGTCCGGGGGGCGCTGGCGCGCCTTCGACGACGGCCGATGATCTCGCGGACCCACTCCAAATCGGAGCACCGGCAATAGAAGGGGCATGAAGGCAGCAAGCAGTGCACCCCCGATTAGGTCAATCACGTAGTGGAGCGACAGATAGACGGTGGAAAAGACAATGCCCACCACGAGCAAACTCATCGGAAGACGCCATCTCGGGAAGAGCCGCCAGCCGAGCGTGAAAAGAACGATCGACACGGCGGTGTGTCCACTCGGAAAGGCATCGAGTTGATTGAATTCGACGGCGTGAAGGAACCAGCGCAACCCCCTGCTTAGCCCTGCGCCCCCCAGAACCGTGGCTTCACGATCGATCGGGATCCGCGGACCCAACGTCGGGGTCACGAAGTAGCAGACGTAGGATACGAGAAAGGTGGCCACGACGGTGAACACGAAGGCATCGAACTCCATCCGCCTCCCGGCCCGGTAGAGCGCGACGCCCATCACGAGGGGAATGACGTAGTAGCTGAAGTAGAGAAGCGCCGCGGCATCGCTGAGCCACCAGGGCCTGCCCAGTGCGCCGTACCATGCCGCCGCAAGCCCGGGGAAGAGCTCGCGATCGAGCGCAGCGAGTCTCGCGTCCCAAAGGATCGGGTTCACCGCGGCGATCACGGGACCGGTCAGGCTGAAGGTGCACACCACCATGGGAACTGGGAAGAAGTCGTGGATCACGCGACCGAGCCCCGAGCGTGCACCCCAAACGGCAACTCCGACGACGGCGATTGCCAGGATGCCGATCCCCAAGAGCAAAAAACCCGACTTCGGATCGCTCCAGACGGCAAGAGCAGCAAGGCCAGCGAGATAGGCGAGGGTGAGCCGATCCGTGGCCGTGAGAAGGTCAAGCGGAGCCCTTGCCGATCCCTCTTGCGAGCCGCGGTCGGGCCTTTGCTCTTGCGGAAGTCTCTCCCGCGGCGCCCCCCCCTCGGCCTCGCATCTGCCGAGGTCCCTTGTGCTCACGGGGCCCTTCCAGGAGAGCTATCGCGCACGCTTCGCCTGCGCCCTTCGCGCTTGCTCTTTCTCCTGAAGCTCCACGAGACAACGCCAGAGGCGGAGATGAGGGGGGAGCGGCGGTCTCACAACTCATTCCTCTCGATCCACTTCGCGACGACAGGGGATTCGTGCTCCGCAAACGCATCGAGGAGCGCAGTCGGCTCCCTGGCGACGAGGACGAGTCCCCGGTGAACCTCCTTCACAAAGCGCTCCTCCACTGCGCGATCGAGGAACATGAGCAGCGGGGTGAAATAGCTCTCCACATCGAGCAGCCCGCAGGGCTTTCGGTGAAGCCCGAGCTGCGCCCAAGTCACGATCTCAAAGAACTCCTCAAGCGTTCCCATGCCGCCGGGGAGGGCGATGAAGCCATCCGAAAGATCCGCCATCACGGCCTTGCGCTCGTGCATGGATCCCACAATGCGGAGCGCTGTCAGACCCTCGTGCGCGATCTCCTTCTTGGCCAGTGCTTCCGGAATCACACCGACGACAGAGCCTCCCGCCTCAAGCGCGGCGTCCGCGAGAATGCCCATCAGGCCGACACTCGCGCCCCCATACACGAGACCGATGCGACGCTCGGCGAGCGTGCGGCCCAAGAGAGCGGCCGCCGCACGAAAGGACGGGCGCCCTCCCAGGCTGGAACCGCAGAAAACGCAAATCCGCTTCACGTCGTGCGCTCCGGAGTCTCTGCTGCGACACACTACCCGACAGGACAGCCGCTGCGCTCGCGCGCACACCCAGAACTGCACGCCCCTCAAGGAACTCAAGCAGCTCCCCCCGCGCGCGGCGACACTCGAAGAGAGATGGCGGCATCACAAGGGGTGGCCGCGCGCGCTACCGGTTCCCAGTGGGCCGACGCGCCCCGTCGGCCGCGTCGCCAAGAGGACCCGGGCCGTCCTCCCCGCGCGTCCCTTTGGAGCTCGTCGACAGCGGCTCCTCGCGTGCGAACTTGACGAGGCGGCCGCCCTCCAGCCGCGTCCCCGGCTCGAGCGCGTTCGCGATAGCGATCTGTTCCGGGCTCCAGACGTTGCGGACGCGCGCGCCGAGTTCCTCGATGGTCTCTCCGGCGAGAGCCTTGGCGAGTCGCAAACGCCTTTGCAAGATGCGTGCGCGCTCAGCCGGCGAAAGCGCACCGAAACTCTCGGCAGTCTTTTCGAACTCGGGCGCGCGCTCTTTGAAGACGGAGGCGCGGGCGAGTCCAGTCACGCGATAGATCCCCTCTCGGTAGGCGATGAAGCTGAGCAGGACCGGCACCCCTCCGCCCTGGGTCTGCGCCACGCCGAGCACGCGGAAGGCTTCAAGCCCGGAAACGAGCAGGGCTCCAGACTGCGACACGTCGATGCGTTGCGCTGCGACGAATGCCTCAGCCGCGGCTCGCGGGTCCGTCCCCCGCCCCTCAAACTCGAGGGCGACCACCGCATCCTGCGTCGGGGAGACGGCTCCCACAGCCGTTCTGCCGTTGCTCGTCTTCCACTCCTCCGGGAATCGGATGTGGAAGGCCAGCTCGGGATGCAGGAAGGTCGTCTCTTCGAAAATGCCTTGACGGGCATCCGCACCCAGGACGAGCCCGTCGAGCTTCTCGAGAAACGCCGCGCGCGAAGGAGCAAGGGGCTTTCCCGGTGAGGTCGCGAGCTCGCCCGCGAATGTTTCCGTGGTCGACACGCGCTCGGGCGTCGAGGGGTGCGAATCGAAGAAGCTCGCACGCCTCGACCCCTTCGCTTCGTAGGTCGTCTCCCTTTCGAGTGTGGTGAGAAACGCGGTCATTCCAGCGGGGCCGTAGCCTGCTCGCGCGGCCAACTCTTGGCCGAGCTTGTCCGCTTCCTGTTCTTGATCTCGGCTGTAGGCGGCAAGAAGGCCAGAGGTCGCGGTTTGGCCGATCGACCCCACGAGCGCTGCGGCCTGGCTCCCTCCCACGATCCCCGCCGCCAAGGCGGTGAGGCCCGTTAGGAAACTCCCGGGGAGGGCACGGGTCTCGCGCTGGGCCGCGTGGCGCGCCAGCACGTGGCCGATTTCGTGACCGAGCACGTTCGCGAGCTCGTCCTCCGAGTTCGAGATCGCGAGCAGACCGCGAGACACATACACATAACCACCCGGAAGCGCGAAGGCGTTGGGCTCCTGCATGTCCACCACGTGGAACTCAAAATGCTGATCGGGGCGAACCGAAACCCGAACCAGGCGCTCGCCGACGGCGCCAACGTACGCGGCGAGTTGCGGGTCATCGACGAGCCCCATCTCCTGAATCACCTGGTCCGCGGCTTCGCGTCCGAGCTGGGCTTCGCGTGCCTCCGACATCAGAATCAGCTGCGGCTTGCCCGTCGCAGGATTGATCGCGCACCCCGCCGCGACAACGAGTGCAGTCGCGGCAACGAAAAGACGCGACGCAAAAAAATTGGCTCGTGCGCGCATCTCACCCTCCGTGGCTATGATCGCCGATGATGGCCTTAGCCGCCTCCTTTCGCGCGCTCCGCGCTCCTCTTCTAGCCGCGCTCTGCGCTCTTCTTGCAGGGCTCCCCCCCTCTCAGGCGGGCGCCCAAGGCATGCTGAACCACCCGCTCCCAAAAGGCCCGCGTCCCCTGCACGAGATTGCGGCGAATGCAGATGCGATCGCGATCGGAACCGTCGGCAGTGTCTCCGAAAGCCGCATCCGGGTGCACGACGCCATCGACGTGACTGGACCCGTCCCTTCCGACTTTGACGTGAAGCGTGCTCCGTCCAACGCACCCGTCTTCCAGACCGGCGATCGTGCTCTATTTTTTTTGCGCGGAGCCCGTCCCCCCTATCTCCTTGCCGACGATCCGAAGGAAAACATCGTGATCCCCGCCGGCGGCGAGGTGGAGTGGATCCTTGCCATGCGCACTTTCGCGGACGCGCGCCACGATCCCGCTCAGCTCCGGACGCTCTACTTTGCGTGGATCGACGGGGAAAACGGAACGTTGCGGGATCTGGCGGTGCGCGGCCTTGCAGATCCGGCGGCGCCCTTTCAGCCGATCTCGCCAGATCTCTTGACGGAAAGGGCGCGGCGCGCGCTGGACCCGGCGGCCAGCTCCGCGGTGCGCGAGGCCTCCGCGAGCGTGGCGCTGCTCTCCGCCGAGAGCTACGCACGCTTGCTCCACGATGTGCTTGAGCCCGGTGCTGCCATCGATGCAGGCGTGTACGAGACGGCGTTGCAGGGTGCGCTCTTGCGGCGGCCCGATGCGCTCGAGCTCAGCGCGGCCCTCGGCCGTGGGCTGCGCAGCGAGGATGCGGCGGTCCGGACGATCGCCGTCCGTTACGCGGCGAATGTCTCGGATCCCGCGCTCGCAAGCGAGGTGGAAAAGCTGGCCGAGCAAGACCCCGATCCGGGCGTGCGACAAGCCGCGGCCCGGGCGCTCGCCAGCAAGCGCGAGCGCTAGGCCGTGACGACCTCGATGACAGGCGTGGTGAGGCTCTGGCGCATGAGGACCTCCTGGGCACGAATCCCTTCCTTAGGCTCCGTGCGGCGGTGAGAGCCGTCCGGCAGAATCACCCGGGCCTTCAAATCGTCACGCAGGTACACATCCAGAATGCCTTGGAGGCGCTCGCAGAGGGCGGGCGCGCGGACCCGGCACATCACCTCAACCCTGCGGTCGAGGTTGCGGGGCATCCAGTCGGCGCTCCCGATCCAGAACTCAGGCTCTAGTCCCGTGTTCTCAAAGCGCACAACGCGGCTGTGCTCCAGGAAACGGTCCACGATGGAGCGGACGCGGATATTTTCCGACACGCCCGGGAGGCCCGGCCGCAGGCAGCAGATGCCACGCACGATGAGGTCGATCGAGACGCCCGCCTGCGAGGCCCTGTAGAGCGCGCGGATCACCTCTTCGTCCTGGACCGCGTTCAACTTCGCCACGATGCTTCCCGGCCGACCGGCGCGCGCATTCTTCGCCTCGCGATCGATGCGTTCCAACATGCCGCGTCGCAGGGTAAAGGGTGCAACCAAGAGATTCTGAAACTCCGGAGGGCGTCCGAGGCTCGTGAGCGTGTTGAAGACCGTCGCCACCTCTGCAGTCACTTCCGGATCGGCGGTAAAGATCCCAAGATCGGTGTAGATGCGTGCGGTCGCAGGATTGTAGTTGCCGGTCCCAAGGTGCACGTAGCGGCGGATCCCGTCTTCCTCCCGCCGTACCACAAGCGACAGCTTGCAATGGGTCTTAAGACCGACCAGGCCGTAGACGATCTGGATGCCAGCCTCTTCCATCCGCCGGGCCCAGCGGATGTTCGCCTCCTCATCAAAGCGTGCCTGGAGTTCCATCACCACGGTCACCTGCTTGCCGCTTTCTGCCGCAAACACGAGGGCGCGCGCGATGGGAGAATCGTGGCTGGTACGGTAGAGCGTTTGCTTGATCGCAAGCACGTCAGGGTCCCGCGCGGCCATGTCGATGAAGTCGACGACGCTTGAGAATGAATCAAATGGGTGATGCAGGAGCACGTCGCCTCGGCGGATCACCTTCAGGACATCCTCGGATTCACGCAGCAACGGGTGGACCGGCGGGATGAAGACTGGAGCCTTGAGCTTGTCGTTGTCTTCGAGGCGCACGAGTTCTTGGAGCCGCGAAAGATTGACGGGGCCCTGGCACTCCTGCAGGTCCGAAGGCTCGAGGGAAAAGACCGAAAGCAGCGCGTGTTTCAGGCGATCGCCGACGGGTGTGCGCACCTCAAGCCGGACTGCCTCGCCGCGCCGGCGCCGCCGCAGCTCCTGCTCGATTGCCGTGAGCAGGTTCTCAACCTCCTCCTCGTCCACGTACAAGTTGCTGTTCCGGGTGACCCGGAATGCCGTGTGGTCAAGGATCGGGATGCCCGGGAAGAGCCTGGGCAGGCTCCAGCGGATTACGTCCGCCAAGAAGACGTAGCAGCGCTGCCCGTTGCGCGGGGGCAATCGCACGATGCGCGCGAGGACGCTCGGGGCCTGGACCACGGCGAGCCGCTCAGGCTGCTCGGAATCGTCGGTCCGCAGAAGCGCGGCGATCGACAGGCTCTTGCTCGAGACGTGAGGGAAAGGATGGGCGGGGTCGACGGCAATTGGGGTTAGGACCGGGAACACTTCGCGGTCGAAGTACGCCGTGAGCCACGCGGCGTCCTCCGGCTCGAGCGCCGTCGGCCGAACGATTCGGACGTTCTCCTTCTCGAGCGCAGGAAGGAGCTCATGCAGCCAGCAGTCGTATTGCTCCGCCACCATCTCGCGGATCGAGATATCGATCGCGTGGAGCGCTTCGGCGGGAGACAGACCGTCTGGGTTGCGATCTGCGACTCCTGCTTCGGCCTGCTGGCGCAGACCCGCCACTCGCACCTCCAGGAACTCAGACAGGTTCGAGTCCACGATCGCCAAGAATTTCATGCGCTCGAGCAGCGGGTTCTGGGGGTCGCGGGCCTCCTCCAGAACGCGGCGGTTGAAGCCGAGCCACGAGAGCTCCCGGTTCGTGAACCACTCCGGGTGGCTGTCGGAGCGGGCGTCTTGCGCCTCGCTTGTGACGGGCATGGTCGATTTGATCGGCTGAACGGAGGCCACGGTGGATTCCTTCGCGCCGGCGCGCCCTAGCGCTCCCCCGCCCCCGGCTCAGTGACATAGCGGCGGTGGGCTCTCACTTGCAAGAAGCGGTCATCCGGAACGCCAAAGGGGTCGGTGGCGCGCGGATCGGGCATCCAGGCGGTCAGGAAGCCGTCGCGACCGCGGGCGTGGTGCACGCAGCCGGTGTCCAGACCACGCAACCGCTTGGCGACGTGGAGTCCCTGCAAGGACCAGTGCCCATACACGATGCCGTAGGGGTGACCCCTCGCGCTCCAGCGCCGGTGCCATGCGTCCTGGGGGTCGGGGGGCTCGTCTTTCGACCAGCTCCCACGGCCGTCCACGCTTCGGATACAGGTGAACCGGTCGAGGACGTCCCGGTCCGTGTCGGTGGCCCGCGCCGCCCCGAGGAGCCCCCAAGCCGTCTCCGGGTCCGCCGCTCCCAGCCGTTCTTCCACGCGCCGCGCCCGCTTCTCGATCTCCGGCAGATCCCAGTCCGGGTGGACACCCGCGTGGACCATGGCGAAGGGTCGGCTCCCGAGAACCCCGGTTTCCACCAAGGGACGACGGCGGAGCCACTCCACCCAGAACGAGAGGTCCGGTGAGTCCAGAATGTCGTGGAAGGTATCGAGGGGCCGCAAGGGGCGGTGGCCAAGGGCAGACTGCAAGAGTCCCACCTCGTGGTTGCCAAGCACGTAATGGGCGCGGCCACGCTCGACGAGGCCCGCGACCCGCTCGAGCAGACGCAGGTTCTCGGGTCCCCGGTTCACCAGGTCGCCCACCAGCCACAGTTCATGGCGGTCCCCAAAGCGACAGCGAATCCGGCCGAGCAGCTCTTCGAACTCGACAGCGCAGCCCTGAACATCACCGATAAACACGGGTTGCACGGCGCGAGCTTAGCGATTCCCCAGCTAAGATGAGCCCCCCGGAGGCCCTGTCACGGGAACTTCTTCTGGAAAGCGTCCCCGAAGCGAAAACGACACCCGGGAGGTGGGCATGGAGTGGAATCTGGCGGACCTGTTTGAACTCGTGGCAGACACCTGTCCGGAGCGCGTAGCGCTGCAACACGGGCTCGATGGTGTCACCCGCACCTGGCGTGAAATCGAGCGCCGCACCAACGCCCTCGCCCGCCACTTCTCAAGCCCGCATAAGGCTGGTGCCAAGATCTCGATCTACTCTCACAATCGGCCGGAGTTCATTGAAACGCTGATCGGCGCCATGAAAGCACGCCTGGTCCCGGTCAACGTGAACTACCGCTATCTCGAAGATGAGCTCGTCTATCTCTTCGACAACTCCGACAGCGAGATCGTGGTCTACGAGGCGACCTATGCCGGTCGCATCGCCAAGGTGCGCGATCGCGTCCCTCGCGTGCGGGAGTGGATCGAGTTTGAAGACGGCGCACCCGGCAATTCGTTTGCGACGCCCTACGAACAGATCGCGGGACTGGGAGCAGAACGCCTGGACATTCAGCGCAGCCCCCGCGATCTGCTCTTTCTCTATACAGGCGGCACCACGGGCATGCCGAAGGGGGTGATGTGGGAGCAGTCCGCCCTGTTCCGCAGCATCGGCGGAGGCGGGAATGCGGTGCTGGGTGAAAAGGCCTCGGAGTCGGTGGAGCAACAGCGCGGTCGCATCCAAGAGCAGGCGCGCAGTCAGCGTCTTCTCCCCGGCAGCCCACTCATGCATGGAACGGGGCTCTTTACCAGCTTCACTGCGCTCGGCGGCGGCGGCTCTGTGGTGACCTTGCGCTCGCGTTCTCTGGACCCAGAGGAGCTCTGGAGCACGGTCGAAGGGCGTCGCGTGCAAGCGCTCTCGATCGTCGGGGACGCCTTTGCAAAGCCGATGCTCCGCGCCCTTGAGACGCATCCAGGCCGCTGGGATCTGCGGTCGTGCGTTCTCATCGTGTCTTCCGGCGTCATGTGGAGTCCCGAAGTGAAGCGCGGCCTGCTCGAGCAGCTGCCCCATGCGATCCTTTTCGACTCGTTCGGATCGAGTGAGGCCACAGGCTTTGGGGCTGAAGTGACGACCAAGGACTCGGAGACCAAAGTCGGGAAGTTTCGGCTCGGCCCCAACTGCAAGGTCTTCGCAGCCGACGGCCGCGAGGTCCGTCCCGGGAGCGGTGAGGCCGGGTTTGTCGCGCGGAGCGGCCCCATCCCCATCGGCTACTACAAGGACGAGAAGAAGACGGCCGAGACCTTTCGCACGATCGGCGGCGAGCGCTGGTCGATCCCGGGCGACTGGTGCACGGTCAACCAAGACGGAACCCTGAACCTTCTCGGCCGGGGCTCTGTGTGCATCAACACCGGCGGAGAAAAGGTCTACCCCGAGGAGATCGAGGAATCGCTGAAACAGCACCCGGCGGTGTATGACGCCGCGGTAGTAGGGTTGCCCGATGAACGCTGGGGGGAGGCCGTGACGGCCCTCGTCGAACTGCGCGCAGGGAGCGCGCCGACACAGGAGGAGCTGCGCGCACACGTGCGCGAGCGGCTCGCACCCTACAAGGCCCCGAAGAGTGTGCTCTTCGTCGATTCGATCGGCCGCGCCCCCTCGGGCAAAGTCGACTACAAGGCGCTCAAGGCACGGGCACGCGAAGCCTTGGGAGTCGCATGATGTCGGGCCTCGGAGTCTCGCCGGATGCACGGAGCGAAATGCGCGGGCGCGAAAGCGCGGCGCGGGGGTGCGGCCACGCCGCAGCCTGCCCCCCGGCCGATCGACCGGCCGGACCTACAGCCGCGTTGGCGGGCTAACCCAGCGTGGCCGAAGTCCTCGTGCTCCAGCACGTGGCACCCGAGACCGCGGGGCGGATCGGCGATGCCGTCGCCGCGGCGGGCCACTCGCTGCGCGTCGTGCGCTCCTTCGCAGGCGAGCCCGTGCCGAAGTCGCTCGAAGCGGTGGCCGGGCTCGTCGTGATGGGCGGCCCCATGGGCGTCTACGAGCGCGACCGGTTCCCCTACCTAAACGACGAGCTACGGCTCATCGAGCAGGCGCTCCGCAGCGAGCAACCCCTGCTTGGCGTGTGTCTTGGCAGCCAGCTGCTGGCCCACGCACTCGGTGCCGACGTGCGTCCGGGTGCAGCCAAAGAGATTGGGTGGCATGGGTTGACGCTCTACGAGACGGCGGCGACCGATCTGCTGCTTTCAGGCGCACCGCGCGCGTTCACCGCTTTCCACTGGCACGGCGATGTGTTTGACCTGCCGGCAGGCGCAGTGGGCCTCGCGTGCTCCGCGCGGACTGCCTGGCAAGCGTTCCGCTATGGCGGGAAGGCGTGGGGGCTTCTCTTCCACATGGAAGTGACGGAGCCGATGGTGGCCGGCATGGTGCAGGCCTTTCCCGATGAGCTTGCGGGCGCGGGACTCGAGGGTCAGGAGATCCTCGCGCACGCGGCCTCCCACCTCCCGACCCTGGAGCGCATCGCAACCCATGCCTTTGCGCGCTGGGCGACGCTGCTTTAGCCAGCTCTTACGAAGACGGGCTTTAGCGTGGGCCGCGCAAGAGCCTCCGCGGCTTCGTGCCAGGGCACAACCTCTGAGTTCACGAGCTCGGGATGAAAGCGCCCGGACGCGACGAGCTCAAGCACGTGCGGAATCTCAGCCCGTGCGTTGACGCGCCCCGTGAAGAAGCGGACACCTCGCGTGTACATATCGAGCAGCGGAAGGGGCGTCTCCGCAAAGTAGATCCCGAGGCTCGTGCACACTCCGTTGGGTTCCAGCGAGCGCAACGCACAGGCCAGTCCCGCAGGATCCTTGCTGTCGTCCACCGTAATGGCGTACGCACCCGCCCGCTTCGGCGGCGGGCCCTCGATCGCATGGGCGCCAAGGGCCTCAGCGATTCGCAGGCGGCCGGGATCTGTATCGAGGTAGTCGACCCTTCCGGCCCCGAGCGCGTGAGCCATCCCAGCGGCGTAGAGGGGGATGCTCCCGATGCCCCCCACCACGAGAACGTTCGCGCCCGGATTCTCGCGCAAGGGAGGTCCCACCGTGCGAAAGGCATCGGGGAGATTGTCGCTCGCGCTGGCAAGCGCCTCGAGGGCAACCTCTTTCGGAGCGGGCACCAGCATCCCGTCCGCGAACGGCACCCGTACGAGATCGGAGAGTGCCCCGCCGCAGTTTCGGCCCGCCGCTCCAAAGCCGTACATCGAGAGCCGCGGCACCGACTCGCAGCTTGCGGTGAGCCCCGCGCGGCAGCGGCGGCAACCTGCACATGCGATTTGGAATGGAACGATGACCCGGCATCCCGCTTCGATGCTGCGCACTTCGCCGCCAACCTCGACCACCTCGGCCACGAACTCATGGCCCAGGGCGATCGGCAGGGGATATGGGACGGCGCCGCGGATCATCGGCGCGTCGAGGTCGCAGGTGGTGGCGACGATGGGACGCACAATGGCGTCGGTTGCCGATTCGAGGCGCGGGGGCGCGACGTCCCGCCATTCGAGCTTGCCCGGTGCCACGAGGGTCAACTCTCGCATGCGGACCGTCCCTGAGAGGGCGCGATGCCGCGCCCAGCGAAGGATTTCATGCCCTTGCGTGCGTTTTCGTTCGCGAAGAGCCGCCGGATCTCGAACGCCAGCGCCCAGCGGCGGTGGCAACGGTTTCGAAGGAGGGGGGGCGGGCTCATCGGCATGCTCGCTCCCTTCGTTTTGATTTGAAACGCACAGTCCACACCCTAGGAGGGTTAGTTTCAAAACGCAACCTATGGCGCTACTCTCGTTCCGTGCGCTGGCGGGATGCGGAAGGACAAGTCTGTTCGGTTGCGCGGAGCCTCGCGGTGGTGGGGGAGCGCTGGACGTTGCTGATTCTGCGCGAGGCGTTTGCCGGGTTGCGCCGCTTCGAGGATCTGCAGGCTCACCTGGGCATCGCCCGCAACGTGCTGGCCGCCCGCCTGCAGGGTCTTGTCGACCGGGGCGTCTTCGAGCGCATCTCCTACCAAACCTCTCCGGAACGCTTCGAGTACAGGCTCACCGCCAAAGGCCTCGAGCTTTACCCCGTCCTCGTGGCCCTCATGCGCTGGGGCGACCGCTGGCTCGACCAAGGCGAGGGCGCGCCGATCGTGCTGGTGCACAAGGACTGCGGTCAGGAGGCGCTGGCCACTCTCACCTGCTCGCATTGCGGAAAGCCGGTCGACGCGCGCACCATGCGGGCCGTCCTCGGGGCGCCCCTGCGCCGCCGCGCGGACACGGAGCGAGCGAAGGCAGCCGCTCCGGCAGCGCGGCCGCAAAGGGCGCGTCGGGGCCCGCCTGCGGGCAAGGGCTAGAATGGTCGAGGCGGCCCATCCCCTCGACTGCGAGGCGCGGGCCGACGCGGGGGGGGTCGGTTGGCTCGTCGGATCATCGTGTGCGATGGCGCGGAGCTCGCGCGACTGTGGTGCAGGATCGGCGCCGGGGAGCAGGAGGAGCTGACCTGGGTCCCCCGCGAAGACGAGGCTCGAGCCCGGCCCGCGGGTTTCCGGGCGCTCCCGGGCGGTGTCACCGCTGAGGTCCTTCACAAGCTCGAGCCCAAGGAAGGCGACGGGTTCGCCCTGGTTTCGGAGGACGGCCCCTTCCTCCGCACCGCGGTCGCGACGATTGCGGAGGCGGCACCTGCAGCGCCGATCCTGGTGCTCTCCGACCGGGTTGGCGCCGACCTGCTGCCTCCCCACCCCTGCCTGCGCCGAACGGGATTGCGCTCGCTCATTCGCGACGACGTGGACGACGAGTTCGCCCACCTTACAAACCTTCGGCGCGTGGTCGAGATTGGAGGCCTGCTCGGGCCGCGACAAAAGGTCGGTGTTCTCCTTCAGCCCGATCCTGACCCCGACGGAATCGCCTGCGGCTACGCCCTGCGGGCGCTGCTCGGACGCAACCGCAGTACCGCGCCCCTCATCTCGTTCGGCTCCGTCACGCGGCCCGAAAACCGCGCCATGGTGGCCGCTCTCGGCATCGAGGTGCGCACCCTCGGCCCGGACGAGCTCGAAGAGTTCGACGGGATCGCACTGGTGGACGTCCAGCCGCCCGTCTTCGGTGAGCCGCCACCCGCCCGGCTGCGCAGCGTCGACGTTGTGATCGACCACCATCCTGAGCGCCCTGGCTACGACGCCGTGATCAAGGACATTCGGCCCTCCTATGGCGCTACGTCGACAATTCTGACCGAGTACGTCCGCGCGGCGGGCCTCGAGCTTCGACCCAAACTCGCCACAGGCTTGCTCTACGGCATCAAGAGTGACACCCAGCTCCTGGGTCGCGAGACAAGCCGCCACGACATAAATGCCTTCTCCTTCCTCCATGCCGCGCACAGTCCCGCGCTTTTGCGGCGCATCGAACAGCCCGCCCTGCCGCTCGATGGCCTGCGCGCGCTCGGTCGTGCCCTCGCGCGTGCGACGGTGGAAGAAGGAATTCACATCCTCGTGTTGGGACGCGTGCGTGAGGACGTGATCCCACAGGTTGCGGACATGGCGCTCCAGGCAGAGGGTACGGAGTGGGCGATTGCCGCGGGCATCGTCGGATCGGACCTTGTCTTCTCCGTGCGCAACGTGGGCTACGTGCGCGCGGCCGGAGATGTCGTCCGGGCCGTGGTGGAAGGGCTCGGCGTGGGCGGCGGACACCGCACCATGGCGAAGGGGATCATCCCGCTCACCGCGTTCCGCAAGGTCTATGGGGACGCGGGACGGATGCGGATCCATCGCGCGCTCCACGACGCCTTTGTGCGCGCCATCCGGCGGCAACGTGACGCGACCCCGTAAGCTCACCGACGCTGAGGTGGCAGCCGCGCTGCGCGGGCTTGCCGGCTGGAGTGTCGAAGGCGGCAAGTTGCACCGCGAGTTTCGCTTCCGCGACTTCAGCGAGGCCTTTGGCTTCATGACCCGCGCCGCGCTCGCAGCCGAGTCGATGAATCACCATCCCGAGTGGTTCAACGTGTGGAGTCGCGTGGTGGTCGATCTGCAGACCCACGATGCCGGCGGCCTGACGGAACTGGATTTCGAACTCGCACGTCGGCTAAGCGCGATCGCGGGGGCGGCTTCCGCTTCCTGAAGCTCCTGGCCGATCCGCGGCCGGGACTAGCGCCGTTTCGTGAGACTGTCGACGGACAAGAGCCCCGGCAGGCTCGAATCGCTTGGCGGTACAGAGACCGCGGTCCAGGACTCCCGTCGCCAGCCCCCGCCTTCGCTTAGGTTCGCAAAGCTCTCACCTACACTGTCGATCACGCGGACCGGCCTCGTCGGATCGTCCGGCCACTTCGGATAGTCGGCGCGATCCTCGCTCCATCGGCCGACAAACATGCCCACGTCGATCGCCTCCCCGCGTTTGTCGTAGGAGAGGTAGTAGAGCGGCTGCAGCGTTTCGAGATCGACATACAGGACAAGTCGCGCGGTCTGATCCCCGCCGCGTGTGCCTTTGAAACGCCCTTCGAGCACGAGGGCACGCCGCAAGTCCCAGCGGTCGCTCGCGAAGGAGAGACCCCAAGGACCATAGTTGCGCTCCGTGGCCTCCGAATACGACGGCGTCACGGCATTGATCGGCGTCAACACATCCTGAAGACCGAGCAGCCGAAAGTCGTAGAGCAGTGGCCGCAGCACGAGTCCCTCGAAGCCGGTCCGCTTTGGGGTGATGGCTCCCCCGCCCCCGCCCCCGGCCCCGATCGCGACGCCACCGACCGCGCCGCCGGCATTCGCAGCCCCCACCGAAAGCTGGGTCGCGGGCTGCACCCCGACGCTAAACGAGGGCATGAAAATGCCTTCGATCTGATTGGAGTTGATGCGGCGCACGCGCCGCCACTCGGGCAGGAAGGCGTGGAGATCATCCGACCGATCCGGGTCGGTGAGGGTCGCAGTGTCCCGGTACTGGCGCCATGCGTACTCGCGGGCCGCGAAGGGTTCGGTCATCATTCCGCCGCCTACCCACGCCTGTGTGCCGGCACCCGGAACCTTGTAGGCCGCCGCCGCCCGGTCGGTGCGGCCTGCGAGCTGGAGCAGGAAGAGTTCGCCCTCGAAAGGTTCCGCGCGTCCCGAGCGTCCGACCATGTCCGAGACGCGAAACTTGGCCTTGAACCCTCCCGCCTGGTAGCGCTCGGCCACGTTCCACGCCCACTTCAGGCCGGCCTGCGGATCGTCGAGGGCGATCGTGTCGGGCGCGAAGGGAAGACCTGCGTTGTAGTCGGCGATTCCGCCGTTGTCTTGAAGGTGGGTCTTGCCCCGTTCCTTCTCCGTCGCCTCCTGAAAGAAGGCGGGCGGCGCATAGTCTCGGAAGCAAGGTCCGATCTCGAGCCGCTGGCCCTCGTAGAAGAAGTGATCGCGCTGCTCCCAGAGCGCTGGCGGGAGATAGTTCTTCAAAACCTCGGCTTTGCCGAGGTCGACAACGTCGCCGCTGTGGAAGGGGATCGGAGGAGCGTCCTGGCCGATGGGCCAGCCGCGGAGCCCTCCACTCGGAGCGCAGGAACCCGGGGGCGGAAGCGCCCACGGCCCGGACTCCGGCCCCGCCGGGGCAGCTTTCGGCCCTGCGGCAAGCACGGCGGCCGCAAGCCATGCGGCGGCTGCGAGAGCTCGTCTTCGGAGCCTTCTCCTGCCCCGAGTGCCCGCCCCTGCCTCCACCGGCTCCATCCCTTCCGCGACAACCTCGCCCATGCGCATCCTATTATGCAAATGACCCTTTTCGCCGAAGTATTCAGGCATGGCCCGCGACGAGTTTCTGGTGTTTGGCTCGCCCCTCATCGAAGAGCCGGAGATCGCTGAGGTCGTTGAGTGCTTGCGCTCGGGCTGGATCGGAACCGGCCCGCGTGTGGCGCGATTCGAAGAGCGCTTCCGCGAGTACAAGGAAGCCGAGCACGCAGTCGCCCTCAACTCGTGTACCGCAGCGCTGCATCTTTCCCTCGCCGCGCTCGCGGTAGGCCCGGGCAGCGAAGTGATCGTTCCCACCATGACCTTCGTGGCAACGAGCAACGCCGTCGTCCACACAGGCGCCGTGCCCGTGCTGGTCGACTGCGAACGCGACACCCAGAACATCGATCCCGAGTTGATCGAGGCGGCGATCACGCCCCGGACGCGGGCCATCGTGGTCGTGCACTTCGCCGGCCGACCTTGCGCCATGGATCGCATCAGCGCCATCGCGCAGCGCCACGGCCTCGCGCTGATCGAGGACTGCGCGCATGCGATCGAGACGGAATTCCACGGACGAAAAGCCGGAACGATGGGCGACGTGGGCTGCTTCAGCTTCTACGTCACAAAGAACATCGTGACCGGCGAGGGTGGCATGGCGATCGTCCGCTCGCGCGAAGTCGCGGACCGAATGCGCACCCTCGCACTCCACGGCATGACGAAAGACGCCTGGCGACGCTTTTCAGACAAGGGATACATCCACTACGACGTGGTCGATGCCGGGTTCAAATACAACATGATGGACCTGCAAGCGGCGCTTGGCATCCACCAGTTGGCGCGGATCGAACGCTATTGGAAGCGGCGGAGCGAGATCTGGGACGCCTACTGCGAAGCCCTGCGCGGGCTGCCCGTCTTCCTCCCGAAGGCTCCCGCCGCGGGAACGCGCCACGCGCACCATTTGTTCACGCTGCTTCTTGACCTGGACAGTGTGACACTTGCGCGCGATGAATTCCTGGAGCGCATGACAGCGCAGAAAATCGGCGTGGGCGTCCACTACCGCGCCGTGCATCTCCATCCGTTTTACCAAGAGCGCTACGGCTATCGAGCAGGACAGTTCCCGGCGGCCGAGTGGATTTCCGATCGCACGCTCTCACTGCCGCTTTCGCCGAAGCTGACAGATGAGGACGTCTCGGACGTCGTTCGAGCGGTCGAGCGGGCGCTCGGCGTCTGAGCGCCGCTGCAAGGCGACGCTCCGAGCACCCGCGGGTCGCGGCGCCGCGGCAGCCGGGCGGGGGTCGCTCCGTCAGCTCAGGGTCAGCAAGTCGTGCGCGCCCTTCATTCGGCTCTGGATATCAATTCCCACCGGACAGGAGCCAAGGCATGGAGCGCTGCACGAAGCGCATACCGACGCCTGCTTCTCAAGTCGCGAATACAGACGCATCCCCTCTTTTTCCCACCCGTAGTCCTCGAAATACATGCGGTATCGGAGCACGTCCGCGATTGGCAGCTTCTCCGAGCAGGACGTGAGGCACGCCCCGCAGTGGGGTGAGCAGTAGCTCCCGCGGATCTCCCGGTCGTACTTCTCAAGGATCGTAACGTCGCGCGGCGTAACGCCGCTCCCCGATGCGTACAGATATTCGTCGACGTGCTGAAGCTCGAAGAAGGACACCACGAGGCATGAAACGTCGGGATTCGAGAGTACCCACTTGAAGGCTGCCTGAGAGTAGGCGTCCGCTTCGCCGCGAAAGCCGGAGAGTCCGTGCTGGCGCGCGCCCTTCAGCGTCTTCATGGCGACCACGCCCATGTCCTGCTCGCGGCGTGCCTTGGAGATGATCTCACCGAGCCGCGGCCAGATGCCATGGTGGTAGGCGAGCATCATGACGTCGAAGCGGCCCGACTCGATCGCCTGGGTTGCGACCTGAATGAGATTCGGGGTGTGCGAGGAAAACCCAAGGAAGCGCGCCTTGCCCTGCTGCTTCAATCGATCAAAGGCTTCGTGGACGTTGGGGTCCATCAGCCGGTCCAGCTCGTCGCAGGAATGAATGTGCACGAGGTCCACGTGATCGGTACCGAGGCGACGCAGGCTGCCCTCGATCGCCTGGGTGTAGGTCTCGACGGAGGCTCCCGCGGGCACGTGACCCTCGGGCGTACAGAACTTCGTGGCGATAAAGACCTGGTCACGCAGGCCCTTGATCGCCCGGCCCATCGCCTGCTCGCTGCCGGAGCCGGAGTAGTCGGGAGCCGTATCGAAATAGTTCACGCCGCGCTCGAGAGCGAGTCGCGCAATCTTCTCGCCGTTCTCGCCTTGGATCGCGCCGGTACCGAGCACGATGTCCGAGACCTGCCAACCGGTCCGTCCAAAACGTCGGTAGTTCTTGATCCGGCTGCCCTTCCACTCCTCCTTCCACTGCGGCGCGGTGCGTTCCACCTTCGCGCCGAAGATCTCGCCCGCAACGGGCAACCAGCCACGGCCTTCGTTCCCAAGACCCAGCAGCGCGCGCGAAGCGGTGCCCGCGGCACCTAAGGCCAAGCTCCCGATCGCGACTCCCATCCCGGACGCGGCACCCGCGAGCACCCTTCGACGCTCTGGATCCGCGGCCCGGCGACTTGACCGCGAGGCTGCGCGCCCGACGAAAAATCCCACAACAGTGAGGGTGAGCAGAACTCCCACTACCCAGAGTACGCCCACGCGCGTCACACCCGCACGCGGCAGGACGAGCTCCGCGATCGGCTGCAAAAACGTTCCAGCTGGAAATGCGGTGGGGTCGGATCCGATGAAACTGCGATAAAGGAAGCGGCCCGAGACCACAAAGCCGAGGATCGCCGCAGCCGCGAGCCATAGCACGATGAGCCATTTTGAAGCGGGCTTGATTTGAGATGACATCTGGACCCCTCTTCTTCGACGGGTCCCTATCATAGCTTCAGGCGTTGTTTCCGGTGAAAATGATGCGTCCGTCGGGCAGGCGCTCGCTCGTCACCCGGAGCGTGAGGCCCGTCGCCGATCTCGCGAGGTATTCAATGAATCCGAGCGCCGTGAACCGCGCACACTCCGGGAACTCCACTCCGGCGCGCACGACCACACGAAAGGCTCGCGCCGCCGTCTCGAGTTCAAACGCCCACTCGGTGAAGTTGTACATGACGGGCCCGAGCGTCACGATCAGCTTGCCAACCCGCATTCCCCATTTCTCGACGGTGGCATCGAACTGGCTGTAAATGCCGGCTTTGTGCAGACGCTCGGCGGCGCGCCAGCCTCGCTGGAAGAGGTAGCCCTCGGGGTCTCCGTGGGCCTCGACCGAGATTAGGATGTCGACGACGCGGCGATAGGTGTCGATCGGAACCCAGGAGGCAGGGCCGATTTTCGACTCGAGGATGATGAGATCGTCGGGTGTGAGCTGCGCCTCGAGCTCCTCCCGCGTCAGCTGGCGCGTATCAAGAAGGCGCTGGATGTCGTCGATCACGGACTGGAAGCCCGTGCCTTTGATGGAAGGCACCGTCATTTGCGCGGACCTCACCCCCCAAAACCCCGAACAAGCTCATCGGTCTGTCCGGCTGGAGTCTTGAGGTTCACTCCTGCCTGCAGAAGGGGATCCAGACGCGCTCTTGCAGCCGAAAGAGCGCCTCCGGCGCGAGGCCGAGGCCAGGACCCGATCCTGACAAGGGATCGAGCACGGGCACCAAAACGTGGAGCTCCCCCGGGGTCGTGCCAAGATCGCCGATCTCGGCGGCCAGGGCGGCCCGTGCCTGGACTGCATCGGGATGCGCAGCCCCTGCCACCTCCAGGGCCACACGCGCAAGGACCGGATCCCGGCCCATCTCGCACCAGAGCTCAAGGAACCGCTCCGCCGCAGGACGCGTCCCCGCGACGAAACCGTCCGCGAGGCGAGCAGCGAGGCGCACTCCGCTCTCGGCGGAGGCGCCGATCCACACTGGGGGGCCAGGCTGCTGCAGGGGTTTCGGGACGACATCCAGATCCACCACTCGATGGTACTGACCCTCAAACTGGACGGGGCTTTCGCCCCAGGCCTTTCGCAAGACCCGGAGGCTCTCTTCAAATCGCTCGAGCCGCCCCCCGATCGGAACGCCGAAGCCGTCGAACCCCTCGGCGTGCTCACCCAATCCGAGGCCGAGCTCAAGCCGTCCGCCGGACAGGCCGTCGAGGGTCGCCGCGTCTTCCGCGAGACGCAGCGGGTGGTAGAGCGGGAGGGGCAAGAGCGCACTGCCCACGCGGACCCGCGTCGTGCGGGCCGCGATTGCCGCAAGCAGCGGGAGCGCCGCGGGAACCGCTGCAGCGCGCGCGAACGGCCGCTCCGAGATCCAGAGCGCATCGAAGCCTGCGGCTTCTGCACGGGCGGCGTGCTCGAGAATCGCGGAGTAAAGGCGCTCAGGTTCCGCGGGGCCTCGCAGGTCGTAGCGCAGGCCGAGGCGGAGCTTCACAGCAGAACGATAGTATTCGCGCATGCCGCACGCCCTCGCGCTGCCCCCTGGCGTCGACCCTCAGCAGCTCGCCGCGATCGAGAAGACAGAGCTCCATCAGCACGTCGACGGCTCGATTCCCGTGCGAACGGTATGGGAATTGATGCGCCGCCACGGCCTCGCACCCACCTCGACCGAGGCCGAGCTCGAAAAGCTGCTGGTCCTTCAGCCCGAGGAGGAGGGCACGCTTCTTTCGTACCTCGACAAGTTCCACTACCCGCTGTGGGTGACGCAGTTCTTTGAAAATATCGAGCGCGTGGTGGGCGATATTGTGGACGAGGCCGTCGCCCAAGGCGTGCGCACGCTTGAGCTTCGCTACTCACCGATCATTCATACCTATGCCGGGCTCACGCTCCGTCAGTCCATCGTTGCTGTGCTCTCGGCGATGCGTGAACGCATCCGCACGCACGGACCGGACCGCCTGCGCTGCGGTCTGGTCGTCATCGCGATGCGTCAGCAAGGTCCGCACATCGCGAAGATCCTGGCACGCCAGGCCATTAGCGAGGCGCATCACCTGCACCGCGTGTGCGGCGTCGTCGGATTCGACATCGCAGGCGCTGAACGCGGGACGCCGCCTCGTCTGTTCCGTGACGCTTTTGAAATTGCCTCCAAGGGCGGCCTCGGCACCACGGCGCACGCCGGTGAAGACGAGGCTGCGGCCTGTGTCTGGGAGGCGATCGACGTGCTGGGCGTGAGCCGCCTCGGGCATGCGTGCTCCGCGGTTCAGGACCGCGAGCTCGTGCGGCGCCTCGCCCGCGACAGCATCCTCGTCGAATGCTGCCTCACCTCGAACTGGCAGACGGGCGCCGCACGTCGGGGGGAGCGGCATCCGCTCTACACCTTCCTCGAGGCGGGCGTGCCGGTTGCGATCTGTACGGACAACGTGACGGTCTCGCGAACGACGCAGCTCCGTGAGAGTGCGTTGGTCGCGGCGGAGTTGGGCCTTGACGCCGTGGCCGAAATCCACGACAAGGCGCGGCGCCACTCTTTCCTCGAGGCGAGCACAGCGGGTTGCTAGGCGGGTCCGAACGCGGCTCGCTCCCTGCCGCGCGGGGTTTCGAGCTCATCCTCCGCAGCTCTGCGCTTGACGCAAAGAGCGCTGTGCCGTCGCGCTGGCGCTCGACCCTCGTCTTTGCGACTTCGCCGGATTTTGCACGAGCTGAGATCGCAGCTCGGACGGGCAGTCCGAGGCCGGTAGGACGACGGGAAGGCGCGCTAGGCTCGATGCCATGCAAAGCCGCTGGAGTGATGCCGACGCCCGGCGGGCCGTTACCGAATGGGGGCCCGATCACGGCGAGCTGCTTGCACTGCGCATCTACAGTTCACGCCTCATCGGCGCCGAGCCCGACCTCGTGCTGCATGGCGGCGGCAATACCTCGCTCAAAGCGCCCTACCGGACCTTGCTCGGGGACACCCTTGAATGCCTCTACGTGAAAGGCTCTGGATCGAGTCTCGATCGCGTCGGGCCCCGGGACTTCCCTGCCCTTGATCTCGGCTACCTGCGTCGCCTGGAAACCCTGCCCTCCCTCTCCGACGAGGAGATGGTGAACCAGCTCCGCACCCATCTTTTCGATGCAGCGGCTCCAAACCCTTCCGTCGAGGCCCTGCTCCATGCCTTCCTTCCCCACCGCTTCGTCGACCATTCCCACGCTGATGCGTTACTCGCCCTCACCAATCAGCCCGACGGCGAAAAGCTTGTTCGCGAAGCCTTAGGAGACCGGGTCGTGGTCTTGCCGTACATCATGCCCGGCTTCCCGCTCGCGAAGGCGGTCGCCCAAGCAGCGCGCGACGAGCCGAACGTCCGCGCCATTGTGCTCACGAAGCACGGCCTCTTCACTTTTGGCGCCGATGCGCGCGAGAGCTACGAGTGCCACATTGAGCTTGTCGACGCGTGTGAGCGCTTCGCCAACCTGCGCTCCCGAGGCCGCAGCGGGATCTCGATCGGGGCCACGCCGCCGGCTGGATCTGCTCCCGCGGCGGATCTCGTTGCCCGGGCAGCGCCTGTCTTGCGCGGCCTGCTCGCAGAGCGCGGCCTCGATTCGCAGGCTCCGCCGCGGCGGATGATTCTCGACTGGCGTGGCAGCCCCGAAGTGCTCGCGTTCTGCGCAAGCGCTGCCGCGGCGACCCTCAGCGAAAGGGGTCCGCTCACTCCCGACCACGTGATCCGCACCAAGGCGCTCGCGCTGTTGGTAGAGGACCCCGCCTGGGAAGACGCGATTCGCCTTGGCAAGCAGCTCGAGCACGCGGTGACGAGCTACCGCGCGGCATACGACGCCTATTTCGAAGAGCAAGTTCGCGCCAAAGGCGTCTCACGCAAGAAGCTGGACTCTGCGCCGCGCGTCCTCCTCCTGCCCGGCGCGGGAGCGCTCTGCTTCGGCAAGACCAAGCGGGATGCAGCGGTTGCCGCGGACATCACCGAGCACACGCTCCGTACAAAGGCGCTTGCCGAGGCCATCGGCCGTTACGAGGCTCTCTCGGCCTCGGATCTATTCGATATGGAGTACTGGAGCCTCGAACAAGCCAAGCTCGGCCAGACGGCGGAGCTGCCGCTCGAGCGGCAGGTCGTGCTCATTACCGGCGGTGCGGGCGCAATCGGGATTGGAGTGGGAGACGTCTGCGCGGGTGCCGGAGCCCACGTGGTGCTCGCCGACCTGGACGAGGTACGGGTCAAGGCCGCGGCAGAAAAGCTGATTCGCAACCACGGCGCGGGGCGGGCGGTGGGCATCGCGATGGATGTGACCGACGAGGCATCCGTGCGAGGCGCCTTCAATGCCGCGTGTGCGAGCTACGGCGGCGTCGACGTGGTGGTCGCGAACGCCGGGATCGCCGTCGTGGCGCCGATTGCAGACCTCTCCGTCTCCGAGGTGCGACGCGTCGCGGACGTGAACTACCTCGGCGTCCTGCTCACGCTGCGCGAGGCCGCGCGCATCTTCCGCATGCAGGGCACGGGCGGGAACATCGTGGTCAACGCCTCCAAGAATGTGTTCGCACCGGGCAAGGATTTCGGCGCGTACAGCGCGAGCAAGGCGGCCGCACACCAGATTGGCAAGGTCGCCGCGATCGAACTGGCTCCGCTCGGCGTGCGGGTGAACCTGATCAATGCCGACGCCGTGTTCGCCGAAGGGGAAATCCCCTCGGGTCTCTGGCAGACCGTCGGGCCCGACCGAGCGCGCAGCCGCGGGCTGCCAGTCGAGGCCCTGCCCGACTTCTACCGTGACCGCAGCCTGCTCCGCACTCGCGTGAGCGCCCGGCACGTGGGCAATGCGGTGGTCTTCTTCGCCAGCAACCAAACTCCGACCACGGGGGCGACGCTCCCTGTGGATGGCGGTATTGTCGAAGCGTTTCCGAGGTAGTCGGTCCCGCGCGCGCACGCGGGGGGAGCGCGCGTCGATGCGTCGGATCGAGCTTGAGCAATACATTGCGGCCCCGCCGTCGCGGGTCTGGCTTGTCCTCTGCGACCATGAGGGCATGCCGCGCTGGATGCCTGTGCGCGAGGTGGTGCGCCGCCGACCCGGATCCCCGGAGCCCAATGGGGTGGGCGCGGTTCGCACGATCCGCGGGATGGGCCTTGTGGTCGAGGAGCAGATCACGGGCTGGAAGGCAGGCGAGCGCCTCGAGTATGTCCTCACCGAGGGCGCGCCGCTGCGCGATCACGTCGGAGAGATGGTCCTCGAGCCGGTGGAGAACGGCACGCTCGTGCGCTGGTGCATACGGTTCCGACCGCTCATCCCCGGCACAGGGGTTCTCATCGAACGCCTCGTACGAGCGGGCCTCGCCCGGGGCCTCTCGCGCCTGAAACGGCTGATCGAGGCGGGCGAGAGCACTGGCTAGAAGGCAGCGATTCTCGAGACAAGGAGCCCCCCATGTCCTCCCCCACGGTCATTCCCAGCGTGCGTGCGCTTAAGCAATTTGTGGGAAAGTCCCTCGGCGCCTCGAATTGGGTCACGGTGAGCCAAGACCAGATCAACGCCTTCGCCGACGCGACAGGGGATCACCAGTGGATCCACGTCGACGTCGAGCGCGCGCGTCGGGAATCCCCGTTTAAGGGCACGATCGCCCATGGCTACCTCACGCTTTCGCTTGCACCGAGCCTTTTGCCGGAGATTTTTCGAGTCGAAGGCGCTCGGCTGGGCGTGAACTACGGCATCGAGAAAATGCGTCTGCCAGCTCCGGTCCCCGCCGGCGCCCGCGTGAGAGTGCTGGCCGAGCTGAAAGACGTGCGCGATATGCCCGGCGGCGGCGCCCGCGCAACCTTTGGGCTCGTCTTTGAGATTGAGGGCGGAGCGAAGCCGGCGTGCGTCGCCGACGCGATCTACGTCTACTACCCCTAGCGACGACCCGGTGGGCGTCGCAGGGGTGCGATGCGCGCCGCTCCGAGCCGCCTGATCTCGTAGCGGCCGCTCGCCCGCCTGGGCTTTGCCCTGCGGCCTCTCCTTATTCGGCGAGGAACTCGCGCACGATGCGCAGGAACTCCGGAAGCCGGTCGTGGTGCACCCAATGGCCCGCGCCTTCGACATTCTCCGCACGCGCATTCTGAAACGCCGCGAGGCGCCCGTCCTTGCTTGGATCGCTGGCCCAGCTCTCCGTGCCGCGAATCAGCAGTGTGGGGCAGGAGATGCGGCTCCACAGCGTTCGCATTTCCTCTACGTCGAAGCGGTAGGGCGAGAGAGCACGGACGTAGTTGTCAAACTTCCAGCTGTAGGTGCCGTCCTCATTGCGCGCCACGCCGTGAACCGTGAGGTGTCGCGCCTGATCTTCCGAGAGAAATGAGTTCTCCTCCCGCATGCGTCCCGCGGCCGCCTCGATCGACGGATAGCGGCGCGGCTGACGTGTTGCGAGCTTGCGCATCTCGTCGATCCACGTCTGCATGCGCTGCCAGGGGCGCACGTCGCGCATTCGTTCGATCATGGCAGGCGGCGGGCCAAGGCCCTCGATCGCCACGACTTTGTGCACGCGCTCGGGATACACCGATGTGTATTGAAGCGCAATGGCTCCTCCGAGAGAGTGACCCACAATCGTCATGGGAAAAAGTTGCAGACCCTCGAGCAGCTGAGCGATGTCGAGGACAAAGTCGGCCATCGCGTACATGCCGCCAAACGCCCACGCGCTGTCCCCATGGCCTCGCAGGTCAGGGGCGATCACATGGTGATCGCGGCGCAAGTCCCGAGCGACCCAGTCCCAGCTTCGCGCGTGGTCGCGCCCTCCATGGATCAAGAGCAGGGGCGGAGCAGTTTCATTGCCCCAGTCGACCCAATGCAGACGTAGGCGCTGGGAGACATAGAAGCTCGAGGTGGGGCCGATCAGCTCGACGTCGTCGCGCAAGGACACGGACTAGGGTGTGGCGCCGGCGGCCTTTTCAGGAACGGCCTTTACGTTTTCCGCGCGCGGGCCGCGGGGCCCCTCCTGGACCACGTATTCGACAGCGTCGCCCTCGGAAAGGACGTCATACTCCCCTCCGCCAAGACCCGAGCGATGAAAAAAGACCTCTTTGCCGTCGTCGCCGCGAATGAACCCGAAGCCACGCTCGCGCACCATTTTCTTGATCCGACCCTTGCACTTCGGGCCGGCCGGCACGCGGGTGGGCCCTCCTCCCGCGGCGGGAGCGGCACCGGGCGGGCGACGGCCCCGACTGCGCGGTGCGCTGTAGCGCTCGCTCGTCACAAATTCGGCGCGAAAGAGTTCGACGGGAACGACGAGGTCCTGAAGGTCTGCGCTTTCCGGAGACAGCAGCACTTCTTCATCGCCGAGATCCACGACGGAATAGCGCAGACCGGTGTTCTTGTGGGTGACCCGGGTGCCAGGGGCAATTTCATCGACAGACAGCATACGGTCGACCTCAAGCGATCGATGGGGGAATCGTCTCTGGCAGGCGCCGTGAGATCCGGGGAGCTGTCAGGGTAGGGAATTGCCCGGATCCGGTCAAACCAAGGATGGGAGGGCCTCTGGTCGTCTTGGGGACCGTGTGCGCGGGCCGTGCTCTGCAGGACGTTGCTCCGCTGGGGTCCCCTGCGGCACCGGTTCGATAGGCTCACGGCGTGGAGAACGAGCCCCTTCGGGCAGCCCCGGCATCTACACGGAACAGGGGGCACCGGAAGGCTGCCTTCCGGCGCCTGTGCGCGCGGGGGACCGCGCGAGGTCTTGCGGTCGATCCCCCTTGCCTGCGGTTTTGGCTGCAAAAGCCGACGTCCAGAAAGAGCCGCGCACGCCTCGCTCTTCTGTGCACCGTGCCTGGGCGATCGAGCCCCTTCCAAAGTCTTTTGCGTGTAACTGCAGTGCGTGACCCTGCGGCGTGCGCAGCGTGAAGTGGGGCTGGACGAGCGCCGCGTGTGCGCTGCTCGCGGGGGCTGCCGCAGCACTTTCCTCGCCAGGCGAGACGCAGACCGCTCCCCCGCTGCGGATCGGAACGAGCGGCGACTACGCACCCTTTAGCTTCCCCTCGGAGACTGCGGCCGGCGGTTTCGACGGCTTCGACGTGGTTCTGGCACGCGCCTTCGCGGAGGCGGAAGGCCGGCCGCTCGAACTCGTTCGCTTCCACTGGCCGGAGCTGGACGCTGCGCTGCGGGAGGGACGCTTTGACATCGCCATGAGCGGCGTAACGGTGCGCGCCGACCGCAGCTTGGTCGGTCGATTCAGCCTCCCCGTCGCAGAGAGTGGTGCCGTCGCATTGGTTCGCGACGGCGAGCGCTTCCCCGATCTCGCGGCGCTTGAGCGGGGGCGCGCACACATCGTCGTCAATGCCGGGGGGCACCTCGAGCAGATCGCGCACGAACGCTTTCCGAACGCTCAGGTGGAAGCCCTTTCGAACAACGCACAGGTGCGCTCGACGCTCCTCGAAGGGCGAGCGGACGCCGCCGTCTCGGACACGCTGGAGGCGCGCGAGTGGCGGCGTGGTGCTGAGCAGCTCCGCGTGCTCGGGCCGCTCTCGCGCGATCGAAAGGCACCTCTCGTTCGCGCCGATCTGCCCGAACTCGCCGAGCACCTTGATCTGTGGCTCTTCGCCCGAGAGGCGGACGGCACGCTGTCTGAGTTGCGAAGGGTTTGGTTCGGGGACCGGCACCCCGCGGCCACCGCAGCGCCCTTTGCAGCGCTGCTCGCGGCAGCGGACGAGCGTCTGGCGCTGATGCCGCTCGTTGCCGAGGCGAAGCGTCGCGCGGGACTACCCGTCACCAACGAAGCGCAAGAGGCGCGAGTTCTCGACGCCGCGGTGCGCGCTGTGGACGAAGAGGCCGCCCGAATCGGCCAGGCGCGGCGGGCGGAGGCCGCGGTGCGAGGGGTCTTTCAGGCGCTCATCGCGGCAGCTCGTCGTGTCGAGAGCCGGGCCTTGGAGATTCCGCGGATCGAGGGGACGCCGCACCCGCCGAGCCTCGACGGCGCCCTTCGACCTGCCATTTCCCGCATCACACCCAAGATCGCCGAGGCGCTCGTTCGGCTCGACGCCCTCCCGCCCAGGGGTGCGCTGCGCCAGAGGGTGCGTGAGGAGCTGCGGACACCAAACGTCGCCGACGAGGACGCAGAGCGGCTCGCGGACGCGCTCTCCGCGTACCTCGAAGCCGGTGGCGTCCCCCGGCCGGTCGCAGTCTCGGCGACCCGACCGGCGCCGCAGCCCGCAGGAACCCCAGCAGTCGGGCCCGGTCGGGGGCGTGTCCTCCCCTCTCAGTAATAGACGGTGCGCGTTCGATGGCGCGGGCTCGCCTTCACCTCGGGATTTTGCCCGCGAGTCCAGAGCGCCGAATCCAAGGCGCGTGCAGAAGTGCTTCCGCCCCGCGCCCGGACCTCCGCCACGAGACATTCCACGGCGTGCACCGCCGCGGCGCGCAGCTCCACTTCCTCAGGAGATCCTGCAGGGAGCAGCGCCTCCTGTGCGATGTGCTCGGCAAGCGCCGGCTCCACGACAAGGATGCCGTCGTGGCGGAGAACATGGGGCACAAGGTTGTCGGCGAATGCGGTGAGCTTATCCACATCCTCGAAGCGCCCGGATCCGCGGCCCCCGAAAGCCGCGGCGAGGTCGGAGGCCGTGATCTGCGCGCGCTTGTAGAACGGCACCTCTCGGCCGCCATAACGGGCGACGTCGCGGTAGAAGGGCATCGCAGCGAGGAGACCCACCAGCCGGGCCGCCGAGCCCGAAGCCTCCTCGACGAGCACCTCGAACGATCCGGCAAAACGTGCGAGCAAAAAGGTCCCGAGGTCGTTCAGCGCATGAGCGTAGAGCTGAACGAGTTCACGAACGGGCGCCACCGTGAGATCCTGGCCGAGCATCTCCGCAAGTGCGGAGGCGTCTATTCCCATGAGCTCGCGGGCGCTGAGCGGACCCGCCGCGTCGAAGCGCTGCTTAAGGGCCGCCGAGACTGTCAGGTAGCCAGAGAGCGAGCCTCGCTTACACAAGTGGGGAAACCAGCCCGAGCCGAAGTTCACGGCGTCGAGCGTCACCACGAAGGCCAGCGTTGATTCGGGAGTTCCCCGGTGGTGGTAGCAGGTGTCGTAGACGACGGGCGGAGTTCCGGCGTCAGCGAGTGCCGCGGCAGCGGCCCGCAAACGCTCATGGTCAATGGTGACATGGCGAGCCGTGGCCATGACGAACGCGCAGGCCTCGCGCACCTCGTCGAAGACGTCTCTCGCCTCGGACGCCGGCGGGCTCACGGGTCCACACCCAGTAGAGTTACTGCCCCGGGCAACACCTCGTAGCTCGCCGGGAGGATCCCGAGGGGCTCGCCGTCGAGCTCTGTGAAGACAGTCCCTGGCCCTGGGGTTCCGGCAAGCAGCGTCGCATCCAATCGCCGGCACGTTGCGGAGGACACGCCGGGAATCCCGAGGTGGGTACCGCGGTAAAGCTGTGGAAGCCTCCGCACAAGCTCAGCCGTGGTCAGTCCCGACACAACCACCACATCCAGCAGACCGTCGTCGGGACGTGCTCGCGGCGCGACCTGCATGCCTCCGCCGAAAAAGCGACCGTTCGCCGCGGTGGCGAGGGTGAGGGGGCCCTCGAAGAACGGCTTGCCATCGATCTCCAGGCTGACCCCCAACGGGCGGTAGCGCGCCAGGGCTCGCAGCGTCGCGAGCAGAAACGACAGGCGGCCGCCCAACACTTTCGGGGTCTCGTTGACAAGTTTCGTGACGAGCCCGCTCACACCAAGACTTGCCACGTTCAGGAAGTACGACGTGCACTCGCGCCCCTCAGAATCGCGGAAGCAGGCGCGCCCGGCATCGACACAGCGGGTCTTCCCGCCAACGATGCGTTCGATGGCCGCATCGACGTGGCGGGTCGCTCCAAAGCTGCGCAGGAGGTCGCCACCCGTTCCGAGGGCGAGGGGTGCGATCTTCGCGTAGCGGCCGAGGCCGGCGCTGAGCAGCCCCGTCACCACCTCGCTCATGGTGCCATCGCCACCCGCCACGATGATCCGGTCGACGCCGGCGCGCACGGCCTCGCGTGCGATTCGCTCGCCATCACGGGGACCGCGCGTTTGCTCGATTTCGATCGGGCCAAGGGCCGCCCGCAGTTTCTTTTCGATGGCCGCAAAGTGACTCTGCAGCGCACCGCCGCGGCTTGCAGGATTGAGCACGACAAGGGATCCGATCGGCACGCCACGATGTTACACGCGCCGCAGATCTTTGAGGCACCCGTCAAGCGGCAGCGGAACGGCGCGAAGCGCGCGGCGGGACGATTTGATAGCGGCGGCGCACTGAATCCGCGTACGCCACCGCCTCTGCTCGGGTGCGCTCGGCGTCCCAGCCCGCCGCTTCGCCGGCCAAGCGCGCGATCTGGTCTAGGTTGCGCAGCCCTTGTCCCTCGGCGAAAAGTACCATCCGCATCCGGCGCTCCAGCAGATCGCAAAGCGTCGCGGGACACTCGGTGCGGAACACCCACGGTATTTCGCCCCAGGTAAAGCGCGAACTCCCGATCGAGCCGTGGAGTACCGGCGGAACCGCTGCAAGCAGCTCTTCTGCGGCCGCGCCATAGGTCCGCACGAGGTGAACCGCGCGACTCGGTGCCAGACCGAAGCGAGTCCGCAGGTGTGCTTCGAAGTCGGTCCGCGTGAAAGAATCATGGCGCAGCGGGAGCAATGCGGTGCGGCTTCGGCCGACTGACGCCTGGCGCTCGCGCGGCAGCCGCCGGATCGCAAGCTCAACGATGGCTTCGCCGCTGGCGCGGTAGGTCGTGAGCTTGCCCCCTGCGGCGGAGATGAGACCTGAGGGATCTTGATACACGCGGTGCTCCCGTGAGACCGAGGAGGGAGGCGTCTCGCTCTCCGGCGACGCCACCAGGGGCCGCACGCCTGCGAATACGCTGCGCAGGTCGTTGGTGGTGAGGCTCACCTGAGGGAAGGCTTCGTTCGCCGCCGCAAGCAGGTAGTGCACCTCTTCGATGAGTACCGCGGGTTCGTCGATCTCCTCGCTAAAGGTGTCGGTCGTACCGATCAGGGCCACTTCATTCCACGGCACGAAGAAGAGCGCGCGGCCATCGGGCGCCGGGAACGTCACCGCCCCTTGGGCGTGGATCCGGCTGCGCGGGATCACAAGGTGCACACCCTTGGCGGGTCGCAGCTCCGGCTGTGAGACCGGCCGGTCGAGTCCGCGGACGCGTTCCACCGCCGCTCCCGCCGCGTTCACAATCGCCAACGCGCGCAGCCGATAGCTTCTGTGTGCGAGGCTGTCGTACACGCGCGCGCCCACGAGCGCGCCGTGGCCATCGCGTTCGAACTCCACCGCCTCGGCGTGGTTTGCGGCTTCACCGCCGAGCGCGCGGGCATTTCGGATTGTCTCGAGAACGAGGCGAACATCGTCGACCTGGGCGTCTTGATAGAGGCCGGCGCCCCTCAGCCCTTCACGGCGCAGGTCACGGGAGTACGCCGCGACCTGCTCAGGACGCAGCATGCGAAAGCGCGCGCTCCGGCGGAAGTTGGCCAGCGCTTCGTAGATCCAGAGCGCGGCTCGCACTTGCCAGAGTGGGTACCGGCCGCCTTCGAAGGCCGGAAAGAGGAAGGGCAGCGTGCGTACGAGATGCGGATTTTGCCGGACCAATAGGTCACGCTCGCGACAAGCCTCGCGCGTTACCGAGAGATGACCCTCGCCGATGTAGCGCAGCCCACCATGAATGAGCTTGGAAGAGCGGCCCGAGGTTCCCGCCGCGAAGTCGTCACGCTCGACCAGCAGGGTCCGCAGTCCCCTCGACGCCGCGTCCCGAAGCACGCCTGCGCCGGCGATCCCGCCGCCAATCACGAGCACGTCGAGCCCGTCGCGCTCTGCTCGCGCAAGTGCAATCTCGCGCTCGTTGAGCGACCAGCTCATAGCAGTTTGCCCGGGTTCATGATGCCCGAGGGATCCATCGCGTTCTTGAGGGCGTGCAGCGCCCGCATTCCCAGCACGCCTTTTTCGGCGGGCATCCAGGCGGCATGATCGGTGCCCACACCGTGGTGGTGGGTGAGCGTGCCCCCCGCCTCGAGCACGGCGTCCGTAGCCTCGCGCTTGATGGCTGACCACTGCACGAGGTCGCGTGCAGGATCGATCGGGTAGAGAATCGTGAAATAAAGGCATGCGCCGTCGGGATAGCTGTGGGAGAGGTGGCCCATCGCCACTCCAGCGCCGGCGTGAGCTTGCATCGCATCCTCGAGGGCTCGAATCACCGCGGCATGCGCGGCCTCGACACTGCTCCACGCCACTGATGTTTCCAGCGTGTCGACGGCGACACCGAAGCCGAGGAGCCAGTCGCGCAGGTACGGGGTGCGAAAACGTTCGCGCCGCCACGCTCGCCCTGGGGTTCGGCCGAGGGGGAGTCCGTGGTGCGCCCGCAGGCACGCCCGCGCGCCGACCACACGGCGGGCGGCCTCTCCTCGGTTTGCCCCGTCGGCGCCGTACAGGACGACGCTTCGTCCCGGGCCATAGCCCACTCGGGAAGCTGCCCCGAGCGCAGCGGCGACGAGGTCGAGGCGCCGAACGGGATCGCGCCGCAGAAGCTGGGCAAACTCGGTTTCCGTCGCATCGGAGACTCGGAGCAGGCTGAGCGCAATGCCGTGCTGCACCACATCTCGAACCCCGGCGACGCTCTCCGCGAAGCTCCGAAAGAGCATTCCACGCTCGTCGTGAACCGGGGGCAGGGGCGAGGTTCGCAGCGTTCCCTCGACAATCACCCCGAGCGTGCCTTCAGAGCCAAGCAGCAGCGTATTGAGATCAGGACCCGCTGCCGAGCGTGGGACCGAGACCGTGCGCAACACCCCCTCTGGTGTCACCACGCGCATCGAAACCACGAGGTCCTCGATTCCGCCGTACGCGTTCGAGAGTTGCCCGCTCGAGCGTGTTGCAATCCAACCACCGAGGGTCGAGTGCTCGAACGATTGCGGAAAATGGCCCAGCGTGCGGCCACGCGCGGCAAGCGCAGCCTCGAGGGCGGGACCATCGATTCCCGCCTGGAAGGTGGCCGTCGCGCTCACCGGATCGATCCGGACCAGCCCATCGAGCCGGGTCGTGTCGAGGACGAGCACACCGGCTTGGCCAGGCGCGGCCCGCGCCTCTACGCCTCCGACCACACTCGTACCGCCGCCAAACGTCACCACCGCAAGGCGCGCCTCCTGTGCGACGCGAAGCACGGCCGCGACGGCGCCTTCATCGGGTGGGTACACCACGACCTCCGGTGCGGCGCCAATCTCCCCCCGCCGCAAACGCAGGAGGTCGGGCAGGCTCTTGCCAAGGGCGTGGGTGATGCGCTCGAAGGCGCTGGTTCGGACACCGCCCTCGCCGCAGGCGGAGCGGAGCGCGGAGAGCGTGGATTGCGCGAGCTTCGTGGGGGTTAGACGCACGCTCTCGAGAGCGACCGGGGTCGCTGCCGGTGTGAGTCTGCAGCCAAGGCGACGAGCGAGCACCTCGCGCAGGTACAGCTCGCGAGCTCGCGAAAAGCCCATCGACTCCCCGAGGCGCCCCCAGCCGTTCCAGCGCAGCGTGTCACGAGCGATCGTCATGACCGGGGCCTACGGCACCTGCCTCTTTGTTCCCTTCACGCGGACCGATCCTGCCCGCAGCCTCGAGGCGCTCCGCCTCTCGCAGAATCTTGTCCTCGCTGTACGAGAGGATGACCTCAAGAATGCGGCGCGCGTCGGCTGCGGCGCGACCCTCCAGAGCGGCGAGCAGCGCCCGGTGCGCTTCAAGGGAGCGCCGATGGTCGCGCTGCGCGTTGTAGTAGAGGGGGCCGAGCCGTCGGACCAACTTGGTAAAGAGATTGGTCACAAGCTGATACATGAGGTTGCACGACGCGTCACCAAGGAGTGTGTTCATCTCGAGATCAATCTCGAGGGCTCGATTGGGATCGTGGCCGTCACGCTCCTCCTCGGCGAGGAGCTCCCGTGCGCGGCCGAGGTGAGCTTGGCTGCGATGGCAGGCCGCGAGTTCGACGACGTGCAGTGCGACGTGACGCCGGAACGCCAGCAGCTGTCGCAACAGACCGCAGGTCACCGTATGGGGATCGCGCAGCAGCGTCTCGATCACCTGCAGCGCCGAGGAGCCGGAGACATCTCGCACGAAAGTGCCTTGACCGTGCCGCACCTCGACAAGTTCGAGGTATTCGAGGCGCTTTAAGGCTTCGCGGAGCGAGGCGCGGTTGACGCGCAAGGCGGACGCAAGATCGCGCTCGTTGGGCAGACGGCTTCCGGCCGGATAAGCGCCGGAAAAGATCCGGGACTGGATCTGCGCGAAGACTCCCTCGGCGCGACGCACGTTCCCAAGAGGCTCCAAGTCAAGGGCCATGGGGCTCTCCCGTCTCGAGGGTGCCATGTGGTCTGACGTCCGAGGTCCGACCACATGCGTTTTTACCACTAGACGCGAGCTGGGACAATCAAAATGTGGTGTTTCTAACGCGTTTGGGTTATCGACAGCGTCCGCACAGCCCTTCCGCCGTCACGGAAAAGCCCTCGACCTGAAAGGAAGCCTCCCCCTCGTCCACGAACCGCACAACAAGGGAAGGGATGGGAAGGTCTTCGAGGCGCCGGCAGCTGCGGCACAAGAAGTGGTGGTGGGGCTCCGGGTTGGTGTCGAATCGCAGCTCTCCCCCGGGGACAAGAACCTCCTGAAGCGCGCCCAGGTCTCGAAGCAATGCGAGGGTTGCGTAGACCGTCGCTCGGCTTGCCATCGGGAAGCTGCCTGTAATGGCAGTACGCAGCTGCGTCGGGGTCCAGTGGCCGCCGTGCTCTGCGAGATGGCGGACAATCGCCCGGCGCTGGGACGTGAGGGCGAAGCCGCGGACGCGCAATAGCCGCTCGATCTCTGCGGCGTCGTGTCCCATCCCAACTCTCCTCCGTCCATCATACGCGCTCCCCCTAAAGCGGTGCAGGGAGTTGCTGCGCACCCGGCTCGGGCGAAGGCTCAACGCCAAGGCTCCCCCCGTCGATACAGGAGAAGCCGCAAGGAGAGAACGCCGAGCGATGACCCTCTACGCCTTGGCTCTCGAACTCACCGCCGTGCTCGCGCTCTGGCTCACTCTCGGTGCCTGGCAACAGGACCGCGATCAGCCGGGTCGCTTGTGCTTTAGCGTCATGTGCTTCGCCGTGCTGGTGTGGTGCTCGGGCGAGCTTCTCCTCGCGCGCGGAGCGATCGATCTCGGGACAAGCGAGCGCGTGAAATATCTCGGAATCGTGACCTTGCCGGCTCTCTGGCTGGGTGTCGCCGCCCATCTGGCCCAGCTCCGCGTGGCGCAGCGTCTGCCCTGGTTCCCCGCAGCCTTGTTGGCGCCCGAGCTCCTCATCTACAGCACGCTCTACATGGGTCCGTGGAGTTCGCTCTTCCTCTCGCCAGAAAACGACAGATTGGGACCGCTTTGGTGGGTGCACTGTGCATACGCCTACGCGCTCGTGTTCGCAGGGATCACGATCTGTCTTTTAACCGCGCTTCGCCCGGGATGGCCCTGGCGCAAACGCCGACTCGCGATCGGCATCGCGAGTCTTGTACCCCTCGCCGGGAACTTCGCGTACATCGTGAGCGACCTGCGCTTCGAGCACGATCCCACGCCCGCGCTCCTCGGAGCGTCGCTCTTGTTGCTGCGCCAAGCCCTATTCCCCGGCGGTCTGCTGGACGTCCTGCCGATCGCACAGCGTGATCTCATCGATCATCTGCCGTTCGGCATGATCCTGAGCGATCAGAGCGGTGTCGTCATCGACTTAAACGGCGCTGCGCGGCGGGGCCTCGCAATCTCGCGACTCGAGGCGCTCGGTCGGACCCTGGATGCCGTGCTCGGTCACGCCCCGTCCAGCACGCGAATTGAGATCTCGCCGATCGAGCTGCGGGGCGGCACCCAGGCACGGTTGGCAGTTCTCGATTTCTCAGCGGCCGGGAAGGCGACACCCGCCGAGCGCGCTGCCTAGGATCCGAGCCGCCGAAGCGCCGCCTCGGAGAGCTCCGCCAGCAGATGCGCGGCTGCGCGCCCCGCCTTACGAAAGTCATCGAGATCGAGGCTCTCGTTCTCTCCGTGGGCGTTGCAGGACGGATCTTCGAGACCGAGCAGCAATGCCGGCGCGCCGCCCAGCACCTCGGCGAAAGGTCCCACAAAAGGGATCGAACCGCCGCAGCCAATCACCGCCGGCTCGCGCCCAAATCCGAGACGAAGCGCGCGGCGCGCCGCGTCGAAGGCGGGGCCCACCGGCTCCGTGCGCCAGCCCGGAACCGCGGTCTCGCACCGGGTCTCGACGATCGCCCCCCACGGCGGATCGCGTTGCAAGAAGGCCGTTACGAGCTGACGCACCCGTTCGGCGTCCTGACCCGGTGCGAGGCGCACTCCGACGCGTGCACTGGCTTCCGCCAGCAGCTGGTTGGCCGCCGTGGCAAGCGGCATTCCTTCGAGGGCTGTGAGCGCTACGGCGGGGCGCATCCACAGCCGCTCGTAGGGCGAGCGCTCCGCGTCGCCGGCGAGGCGCAGACCCGCGAGAAGACCTCCCTCGCGCCGGAAGATGGCCTCGTCGAAGGGCAGGGCGGCGATGCGCGCGCGCTCGGCGGCTGCGAGTTCAGGCACGTCGTCGTCGAGACCGAGCACAGCGACCCGCCCGGCTGCGTCGAACAGTCGGGCAAGCAGACAGACCAGCGCGCTTGCGGCATCGACCACCGGCCCGCCCCACATACCGCTGTGTAGTGGGTGATCAAGCGCCCGTACGGTCACGTCGATCGCGACCAGGCCGCGCAAGCTCGTCGTGAGCGACGGGAGACCGGTGGCGAGGTTCGCGGTATCGGAGAGCACGATTACGTCGGCTTTGAGACGCTCCCGGTGCGTAGCCAGGAACGTGGCGAGATGAGCGGACCCGATTTCCTCTTCACCTTCGACCACAAATTTCACGTGAACGGGGAGCTGGCCCGTGGCCTCGAGCCACGCGCGCAGCGCCGCGAGGTGGAGCATCACCCCGGCCTTGTCGTCCACCACGCCGCGGCCGTACAGGCGTCCGTCACGGCGTACGGTGGGATCGAACGCAGGAGTCTCCCAACGCTCCTCCCGGCCGGGCGGCTGTACATCGTGGTGTGCATAGAGCAGAACCGTCGGTGCGTCGGGACTTTCGGCGCGCCTTTCGCCCACGACGTAGGGGTGGGCATCCGGGATGCGCACCACATCGACACACTCGAGCCCCGCCCCGGAGAAGAGCTCAGCGACGCGCTCTGCGGAGCGCACCACGTGCGTTGGGTCGAAGCCTGCCGCCGACACGCTGGGAATCCGAGCCAGACCGATCAGGTCAGCAAGCGTCCGCTCGAAGCCGCGCTCGAGTGCGACAAGGACGGCAGCGGGAGCAGCCATGCGAGCGCGCACGGTAGCCGTTAGAGTGATGGGATGGAACCGCGTTCCTGGCTCGTGCCGGCCTGCGACGGAATCGAACTCCAAGTGCTGTCGTGGAGTGACGCTGGCGTGCCGCTTGTCATGCTCCACGGCTTCGGAAACGACGCACACGTCTGGGATGACTTCGCTCCGGCCGTAGCACCCTACTACCGCACGCTCGCCTTCGATCTGCGAGGCCACGGCGATTCGAGTCGCGATCCACAGCTGCGCTATGACCACGAAACCATGGCGTCGGATGTGATCGCCGTCACAGAAGTGCTGGACGTGAGCCGCTTTGTGCTGATGGGCCACTCGATGGGGGGCCGCGTCGCGATGCGGGTTGCCGGCAAGCATCCCGAGCGGCTCGCGGGTTTCGTGATCGTCGACGCCGGCCCTGAACTCGACGCGCGCGGCGTTTCACGGATTCGATCCGACGCGGTGTCAGACAAGCCCGCGTCCTTCGCGTCGGCCTCCGAGTACGAGGTCTCCCTCTCCCGCTCCTATCCCCTGGCAAAACCCCACGTCCTCGCGCGGATGGCGCGCTTCGGGCTGCGCCGCGGCGCGGACGGGCGCCTTGAGCCGAAGACCGATCCGGCCTTCTTCCGCGGCTGGGAGCACGAGTCTTCTGAGGACGCTGCGCGACGCGCTGCGGAGGAGGCGGCGGCGCTGTGGGCTGCCCTCGCCCGCACCCCCTGTCCAACCCTCGTGGTGCGCGGCGCCGCATCCGACGTCCTTTCCCCGGAGGTGGCGGATCGCATGGCGGAGCAGGTGCTGCCTCGCGGCTCGCTGGTTGTTGTTCCGCGCGCCGGACACTCGGTGATGCTGGACAACCCTGACGGGTTCCGGGAGGCAGTCACGAGTTTCGTCCTCGGCGACGCTTGACGCTAATCTCGGTGTGCAGGCGCGCTGCGCGCGCCATGATGGAAACTCGGGGATCCCGCGATGCCGATCGCCCACAAGTTTGTGCGCTCCTCTGCGCTCCTGTGTGCGTTCCTCCTCGCACGGGGTGCGGACGCAGAGAGTTCGATCGCGCCGACGACACCCGGCGCTGTGATCGAGCGATTGCATGCCGCGCTGCTCGAGTCAATGAAACAAGCCACCACGCTCGGCTACGAGGGACGGCGCGAGAAGCTTGCTCCCATCGTCGAGCAAACCTACGACCTTCCATTCATGGCAAAGGTGGCCACCGGGAAGTACTGGAAGGAGCTCGACCCCGCCGCGCAGCAGCGCTTCATCGATACCTTTACGCGCCTCACGATCGCGAACTACGCGGGCCGGTTTAATGGCTACGATGGGGAGAGTTTCGTCTTCGTCTCGGAGGGGGACGGTGGCCAAAACACAGCGCTCGTGCGGACCAAGCTCGTGCCCAAGGACGACTCCCCGATCCAGCTCGACTACCGGCTCCGCAACGTGGATGGATCATGGCGCATCATCGACGTCTATCTGAACGGCACGGTGAGCGAGCTCGCGCTGCACAGAGCCGAGTACTCGGCGAAGATCGAACGGGAAGGCTTCGACGCCTTGCTCAACGCCCTCGACGAAAAGATCGCGGCGCTCGCTGCCGGCAAAGCGGCGGACTGACGGCACCGGGCGTGAAGAATATTCACACGCTGCTGCTCGGGCTTGGGGCGACTTGTCTCGCATTTCTGGTGTGGGAGATCGGCCCGGGGACGCTCTGGCACGACACCGTAACGCTCGGTTGGGGCGCGGCCCTGATCATTTCGGTGGCTGCGATCGAGCAGCTCCTGCACACGCTCGCCTGGCAGCGCTGCTTCGAGCCGGCCGAAAGGCCGAGCCTGATGCGCCTTTACGGCGCGCACCTTGCCGGAGGCGCGATCAATATCGTGACGCCGACCGCAACGCTGGGCGGCGAGCTCGTGCGCGGGGGGCTCCTTCCCGGTGTGCCGGGGGCGCTGGCTGCGGCGACGGTGACCGTGGACCGGCTCGCCTACGCACTAGCCGATACGAGCCTCGGGGTCCTCGGTCTTCTCGTCCTGCTCAAGGCACCGTCGCTCGGCGGCCTGGCACACCTGGCAATCGCCGCCGCCGCCGCGCTCTTCCTGACGGGGATCGGGATCTTCTGGGCATTGCAGCGCAATGGCCGCCTGCTCTCTCGGATCGTCGGGCACCCGATCGTGCGGCGGATTTGCGGGCCGACCTTCGCCGAGGGACTCAGCACCGGCTCCGCTTCGGTGGACCTGCGGATCGCGACCTTCCACGCCGAGCGTACGAGCGCCCTGCTCGCTGCGATCGCGCTCCATATCGCGGGCTCCCTGATGGGTGCCGTGCAGCTGGGACTCTTTTTCTTCTTCGTGTCCGCTCCTGCCACACCCTTCATGACGATTGAGGTCTTTTTGGTGGGGATTGCTCTGGACCTTTTCTCCTTCTTCATACCCGCACGCCTCGGGGCACAGGAAGGCGCGCGCATGCTCGCGGTCTCCCTGGTGGGCCTAGAGCCGGCCCTTGGCCTGCTCTTCTCGCTCGTGCTGCGGGTTGAGCAAGTGGCCTGGGCGGGGATCGGGCTCGGCCTCTATTCTTTGCTGGTGCCGCGCGGGAGGGCAACGCGGCAGGCCTCGCGCTTGCAAACCCTGGACCTACAGTCGGGTGCAGCTGAACCCGTGCCCGAGCCCGGCTTGACACCAGGCGAGGAGGCGGGGTAGCAAGAGGCCCATTCGAGCCAGGAGGGGTGAGTGCTCACGCGCCGAAGCTTCTTCCAACGCCTTCTCGCCAATCGGGAAGCGCGAGAGTTCCTGATGAACTCGCTCGCTGTAGGCGAGGCGGACAGCGCCGTCGATCTCGATCGCATTGCTGAGCATGTCCAAGACGAAGCCCTTTCACGCAGGATCTATCGCCACCATGCCGAGGAAAAGCGCCATGCGCGCCTCTTTGGCAGGCGGCTGTCTGAGCTCGGCTTCCTGCCCCAGCCGCTCCCGCCGGAGCTGGACTACGAACGCTACGTGCAGCGCTTCGGGATGGGCACGCCGAAAGCTCGGATCGACGATCCGCGTCCGTTCGACGAAGACGACATCATCCTGTTCTTCGCGGGAAGCAAGGCGGGCGAAGAGCGGGCCTGCGCTGAGATGGAGGGGTTAATCGAGGCCCTCGCTGAGGACCCCGAGACGGTGACGCTCTTGCGCGCGATCCACGCCGACGAGATCCGTCACGTCTCGTATGCGACAGAGGAGCTGCAGCGGATCGCCGGCCTCGGCGGCCGTGCCAAGGTGCTTCGAACGCTGCGTGCGGCGCGGCGCGCAGAAGCGCGCGCGCACCGTCACGTGAGCCGCGCCTTCATGCGCCATCTCATGCGAATGCTCGACTATCCGAGCTGGATCCAGATGCTGGCTGGCATTGGAATCGATCTCGGGTTCGCCGTGCGCTGGCTCTTCCCCGGAGGTCTCGACCAGCCGATCATTGCGAACGCTATGCCGACACCCGCCGACCGCCTACCCGCTTGCCCGTCCGCCGCCGACTCGACAGCGGTGGCCGAGTCGGCCCGATGAAGACGCTCTTTCTAAACCCGCCGTCCTACGACGGTTTCGATGGCGGCGCAGGCTCCCGATACCAGGCTCGGCGGGAGATCAAGTCCTTTTGGTATCCGACCTGGCTCGCTCAGGCCGCCTCGCTCGTGCCCGGTTCCCGATTGATCGATGCGCCGCCCGACGAGCTCGGGATTGACGCTGTCATCGAGCAGGCCGAAGGGTACGACCTCACGATCATCCACACCTCGACGCCCTCGGTCGTGCAGGACGGCAAGACCGCGGCGCGGCTCCGTGAAGCGCATCCCCGCATGACGATCGGCTTCGTGGGTGCGCACACCATGGTCCAGCCGGAGGAAACGCTGCGCATTGCGCCCGCGGTCGACTTCGTTGGAACCGGGGAGTTCGACTACGCCGTACGGGACGTCGCTGCGGGGTTACCGCTCGAGTCCGTGACGGGCATCTGCTGGCGAGCGCCCGACGGCACGCTGGTTCGCAACGCTCCCCAAGCGCCGATTCACGACCTCGACTCATTCCCGTTCGTGACCGACGTCTACGCGCGCAACCTCACGATTGAGCGCTATTACATCGGCTATCTGCAGCATCCCTACGTCTCGCTCTACACGGGCCGAGGCTGCCGTAGCCGATGCACCTTCTGCCTCTGGCCGCAGACCATCGCAGGCCACGTCTACCGCACGCGCAGCGTCGAGCATGTGGTGGCGGAGATGGCCCATGCCAAACAGCTGTTCCCGCAAGTGAAGGAGTTCTTCTTCGACGACGACACCTTCACCGATGACCGACCGAGAGCGGAGGCCATCGCTCGCGGGCTCGGGCGGGTTGGGATCACTTGGTCGTGCAATGCAAAGGCCAACGTGCCGCGCGAAACGCTGCAGATCATGAAGGAGAACGGGCTGCGCCTTCTCCTCGTGGGGTTCGAGTCGGGCAACCAGGAGATCCTGAACAACATCCGCAAGGGCACGAAGATTGAGCGCGCCCGTGAGTTTGCGCGCGACTGTAAGGATCTCGGGATCCTAATTCATGGAACCTTCATCATCGGATTGCCTGGCGAAACACCCGAGACGATCGAGCGTACGATTGCGTTCGCGAAGGAGGTCGATCCCTACAGCCTGCAGGTATCGCTCGCGGCACCGTATCCCGGGACCGCACTCTACGCGCAAGCGAAGGAGAACGGCTGGCTGCGGGGCGACCGCGCGGCCGGACTGGTCGAAGAGCACGGCATCCAGGAGGCCGTGCTGCGCTACGAGAATCTCTCGAGCGAACAGATGCACGAAGCGCTCGAACGCTTCTACCGTGCCTATTACCTGCGACCCCGCCCAATCCTGCGCATCGTGCGGGACATGCTGCGCGACCGCGAGGTGATGTGGCGGCGCCTGCGCGAGGGTCGCGAGTTCTTTTCGTTCATGGCGCAGCGCCGCCACCCATCTTAACGGGCGTGGCGGGGCGTCTCCTCGTCACCGGCGACGATCTCGGCGCGAGCAGCGCCGTGAACGCGTCGATCGTGCGTTGCCACCGCGAGGGCATCCTCACCAGCGCGAGCCTGATGGTTGCCGAGCCGGCGGCTGGGGAAGCCGTGACGCTGATCAGCGAGTTCCCAGGGCTCGGAACGGGGCTCCACATTGTGCTCTGCGACGGCGCAGCCGCGAGTCCGCCGCGGGCGATTCCCGACCTTGCCGACAGCAAGGGACAGCTCCCGTCGAGCGCCCTACGCGCGGGTCTGCGGGATTGGGTGCACCGGCGCCGGCTGCGCGGCCAGCTCGAATACGAGGTCCGCACCCAGTTCGAGCGCTACGCCAAAACCGGCCTTCCCTTCGATCACGTCGACGGGCACCACCATTTGCACATGCATCCTGTGGTGTTTGAAATCGTGCAGCGCTGCATGGAGGAACATCGGGTCCCGTGCGTGCGGCTGATGCGAGAAAGCCGCGCTGCACGTCCGCCGAACGGCAGTCCCACCGAAGAGCTCGTGCCCGCTATCTTCTCGGCGCTGGCTCGGCATCACCGGCGTCGCCTCCGGCGCTCTGGGCAGATCCGGACCGCAGATGAAGTGTGGGGGCTCCGGGCCACAGGGCGGCTCGACACTGCGCTGTTATGCCGCATGGTGCGGCGCATGCGCGTGCACACCTTGGAGTTATTCACGCATCCGAGAGAAGACACGGAGCAGGGGCGTCTCGAAGAGCAGGCGCTGTGTGCTCCGGAGGTGCGGCAGATGATCGCGGACGCGGGCTACGAGCTCGTCAGCACCCGGACGCTCGGCAGGGAGGCGCTCGGTTGAGCGCGCTGGCTCTCATTGCCACCGTGTGGTTTGCGGCGGCGCTCGTCTATCGCGCCCTCTCCATGCGTGCCCTTTCCACACTCTGCCGCGTCGAGGACCTCGACTTCGATCCGGTGCCGCCCGAGGGCGCCCTCGTGGCGTTTCGACCACTCCACGGATTCCTGACGCGCCTTGAGCACTCGCTCGAGACTCTCTGGCGAGCTGCGGCGCGCGGCGGCTTGCGCGTGATCGTAGGCTCCGCGGATCGCAAGGATCCGGCGCTCCGCGTGGCAGCGCGTGTGGCAGCTCGTTTCCCGGGGGTGCGATCGGAGATCCGTGTCGCGCCAGGTCCTGAAGGCTTGAACCGCAAGCTCGCGAACCTGATTCAAATGTCGGAGGGGATCGATGACGACCTGCTTCTGCTGAGCGATGCCGACATCGGCGTGCCCGAAGACTACGTCCTGCGCCTCACACGGCCCTTCAAGGATGCCGACGTCGGCCTCGTGACCTGTCCCTACCGAAGCGTCCCCGCCGCGGGTTTTGCCAGTCGCATCGACGCCCTGATCACCAACTCCCATTTCTTGCCCAGCGCTTGCCTTGCGACCCAGCTGGAGGGGCTGCACTTCGCGCTCGGCGCGACGATCGCCGTGCGGGCAACCGCGCTCACCGAGGCCGGCGGCTTCGAGGCGTTGCTGAGTACGCCGGCCGACGACTTTCTGCTCGCCCGGCACATTGAACGCGCCGGTTGGCGCCTTGCTTGGTCGCCCATGGTGGTGGACCACTTGCTCGAACCGGAAGGCTGGGCTGCGGCGGCGCGCCGGCACCTGCGCTGGGCCCGTGTCGTGCGGCACATGCGCCCCCTCGGCTATGCCGGACAGCTCGTTACGCACGGAAGCGTCCCCGCGCTCATCCTCGCAGCCGTCGGCGCGGGTGTGTGGATCCCGTGCGCGTGGTGGGTACTCGAGGGCGTGTGGCTTTGGCGCCGGCGCGAGACGCTCGGTTTGCGCCCCGGCGACCTCGCCGCGATCCCGCTCGCGGACTTGCTCGCGTTTGCAATTTTTCTAGGAGGAACCCGAGGACGCGCGAGGCCGAGCTAAGCCCGCGCAGTCCTACGGTTCGGGCTTGGGCAGCGTTGCGGCCTGGGCCCCAACCGCGGGGGGCGCGGGAGCCGTCTCGGCTTCGCCTCCCCCAATTGCCTTTGGCGGCGCCGACGGCGCGGGTTCGCTGGCGGGAGGCGCTACGGCTCCCTCGGGCATGGGCTTGGCGGACAGCGGCGCGCCATCGCTCTTCTCGACGCGCCCGCGCAGCTCTCCCTCCCGGTCGAGGAGGTAGGCGCTCCGCAGCGCGGCGTAGTAGTCGACGGCCGATTCCTCCAGGTGCCTGAGATCCTCCTTGTGCTCGTCTCGCAAGGAGAGTCCATCGCCGGAGCCGAGCAGGAGCTGCGAGCCAGGACCGAGGAGCCAGAACTGAGGCTCTAGGAAGCCGTCGATGGCACCACCGATGCTGTCGCGGACGGTCGTGGGCCCGAACAACGGCAGGACCAGGTAGGGGCCCGCGCCAATCCCTGCCCGAGCGAGCGTCTCTCCGAAATCCGCTTCGTGGCGCGCAAGACCAAAATTGGCGGCGGGATCGAACAACCCTCCGAAGCCGAGGGTGGTATTGATCGCGAAGCGCGCCGTCGTGACAATTGCGTCACGGAACTCGAGCTGGAGGATGTCGTTCGCAAGTGTCCGTGCCGAGCCCAGGTTCCGGAACACGCGCCGGACCGCACGGCGACCCTCGGCTGGGACAACGAACTCATAGGCGGTGGTGAAGGGGTCGAGGAGGACGTGATCGATCCCGCGATTTAGAGCGAAGAAGCCGCGATTGACGGGCTCGAGGGGGTCGTACGGGCCCTTCTGGATGCTCGCAATGAGCGCGTCATCTGCGTCGGCGGCAGGGGGCGGGACCGGAGAGCCAGCCTCGAGCGCGTCGGGTGTCGCAGCAGCCTGGGCTGCAAGCGGCACGGGCTCGCGCCCCGGCGGAGCGCTCGCACAGCCGAGCACACCTCCCAAGACCAGCGCCAGCCCCGCCGCAATCCGCGCGGAGGCCAATCCTGCCGTCGACGGCCGCGCAAGCGTGCGGCACCGCTGCGAAAAGCTCAATCGATCTCAGTCCTTCTCACCCAAGTCCGTGAACGCCATCGCGGCCAACAGCCTTCACTGCAGAACCGCGGCGCGAGAGGTATTTGGGGTGCCACATTGTAAGGCCCCGCAACCCGAGGGCAAACTCCGACTGCAGCAGAACGCCCCAACGCGACCTGTTCTTTGCCCTGCAAGTGAAGTGGCGATGAATCCATCATCGCCGACTGACCCAACGCCGGCGTTCGGTCAGCGTTTTCGGTTGTGACCTCCCAGGTCACGCCCGATCCTCCGGCCCCAAGGCGCGACACGCTGTCGTCCAGCCACTTGGAACCTTAGGTGCACATCGTCGAACTTCTCGCACAAACCATCGCCTTGCGTCCGTACGTCTTCTGCTTCCTAGCGGCATTCCTGGTGATTGCCCTGGGGGAAATCGGGCCGGTGCGCACCCTTGTGTGGCTCGTGCTCGGCTACGGGGTCGCGTTTGCCTGCGAATACGCTTCGACGCGAAATGGCTTCCCATTCGGCCTCTACCACTATCTCGACGCACCAACCCGCGGCCGCGAGCTGTGGGTCTCAAACGTCCCATTTATGGATTCGCTTTCCTTCGTCTTCTTGTCCTTCGTGAGCTATGCGACCGCTCGTCGACTTCTCGGAGCTCCAGCGAACCCGCGGGGCCGCATCCAGCTCACGCCTGCCCTGCTCGGCCTCGGCACGCTCCTCATGGTTGCGATCGATCTCGTGTGCGACCCCGTGGCGCTGCGCGGGGACCGCTGGTTCCTCGGCAAGCTGTACGACTACGCGGCGCCCGGCGCGTTTTTTGGCGTCCCTCTCACGAACTACCTCGGATGGGCATTTGTGGGCGCAGCGGTGCTTTCGGCGATGGGTGCGCTCGAACGCGGGGGGTTTCTTCGCGGTGCGCCCCTCTATCCACTGCCGAAAGCGCGCGGCGTCGTGACCGCCTTCTACGCGGCGATCGTACTGTTCAATGCGGCGATCGCGTTCTGGATCGGACTTGCGCCCGTCGGCTGGCTCGGGCTCGCGATCGTCGGCACCGTGACCACTGCGCTCATCGTCCCGTCCGCCCTGCGCGCCGGCGGCCTGTCGGCCGAGCCAGGATGCGAGGAGGCGCGCTGAGGTGTACACGCAGGGGCTAAGGCGCGGCGCCGCAAGGACGGGCGCCACGGGTGGTCGAGGCTCTGCGCGGAGCGGGACGCTGCGGCCCGTGCGCGTTCCGACGGGCTCAAGACCCCGCGCGGGTCTCGCGGTGCAGGGCGCCGCGACCTTGCCTGCGACGATCTCCGCACGATCGAGTGCGATGCGCCACCCCCCCGGAGCTCCGACCTTCGCCATTTCGAGGGACCTGGCATGAAACGCGAGAAGCATCCGGTGATCCCGCCGGCCGGCGCGCCGACGGGGTCTGAGTTCACTCATCGCAAGGCCATCACGCGCGACCGCATCGTGCGCGCGGCGATGGCTCTTTTCGCGACCCAAGGCTTCGAGCACGCAAGCGTCACGCAGATCGCACGCAGGGCCGGGGTCTCGCGAGCTTCGATTTTCTGGCACTTCGGCGATAAGGCGACACTTTTCAGCGAGACATGCCGCGAATTTCTGGTGCCTTTCCGGGACATGCTCGCCGCGAGCCTGGACCACGTAGACGCCGAGAAGCGCCTTTCCGAGCTGTTCGCCGTGTACGAAGACTTTGTGACGTCGAACCGCGAGGCCATCCAATCCTTCGTACGCTGGATGTTCGAGTCCCCCGAGCTGCGGGACACGCTCCAGCGCACGCTGCTCGATTTGCACGAGATCTTTATGCGGGACGTGCGCGACACGCTGCGTGAGGTTCTCCCTCCCGGCCATGATGCCGAGACGCTGGCCACGGGGGTGGTCTCCCTGCTCGACGGCAATCTCCTGCTGTCCTTGCTCGATCCCACGCCGACCGGAGACGAGCGCCGCCGCCAGGCCCTGCGTGCCGTGGCGGCGCTGATTCCGCAGCGACCCCGGAAAGGATGACGATGCGATTTCCCTTGCGACTCCAATACGACTTATTCCGCTACATCGCTCAGCAAAAGCGTGCGGGCAGGCGACACTATCCGCTCGTGTTGATGCTCGAGCCCCTCCACGCTTGCAATCTTGCGTGCGCGGGTTGCGGCCGAATCGTCGAATATGAGGACACCTATTACGACAAGATGACGCTGCAAGAGTGCCTGGACTCCGTCGATGAGTGCGGCGCTCCGATCGTGTCGGTGTGCGGGGGAGAACCCCTGATCTACAAGCCGACCCCCGATCTTCTGCGCGGCTGCTTCGAGCGCGGCAAGCACGTCCAACTGTGTACGAATGCGATCCTCCTCGACAAGTTCATGGAGAAGGTTCCGCCGCACGCGAACCTCACGATCCAGGTCCACCTCGACGGCATGCGCGAGACCCACGATCGAGTGGTGTGTCAGACCGGCGTATTCGATACGGTCGTCCCGCAGATGAAGCGCGCCGTCGAACGCGGCTACCGCGTGTCGACGAACACGACGATCTACAGGGACACGTCGCTCGAGGAACTCGAAGAGCTCTTCACGATGCTCGACGGGATGGGAGTGCACGGTTTTTTGATCACGCCAGGCTATGCCTATGAGGTGTTAGACAACGACATCTATCTGGCGAAGCAAGAGGTGCACGAGAAATTCCGGAAAATCCGCGAGATCGCAAAGCGCCACAAGGTTCTCTCGACCCCGCTGTATCTCGATTTCCTGACGGGCGACCGCGACCTTGATTGCACACCGTGGGCCAACGTCACACGGAATCCGCGGGGCTGGAAAGGTCCCTGCTACCTCATCACAGATACGCACTATCAGACGTACCGCGAGCTGCTCGAATCGACCGACTGGGAGTTCTTCTCCCAGCGCCGGGACAAGCGCTGCGAGAACTGCAAGCTGCATTCCGGCTTTGAAGCCAGCGCGGCCGAGACACTCACCCGCAGTCCGAAAGACGCCCTGCGCTTCGCGACCTGGGTGGTCCGATAGTGAGACTGCTCGCATCGATCGAGGAGCCCTGCGACCTGCGCCGCCTGCCGAAGGACGAGCTTGCCACCGTCGCGGTCGAGCTGCGCCACGAGCTGATCGATGCAGCGGCCGAGGTGGGTGGCCATTTCGCCGGGAGTCTTGGAACGGTCGAGCTCACGATCGCCCTGCACTACACGTTTGACACGCCACAAGACCGCCTGATCTGGGACGTGGGTCACCAGGCCTACGGCCACAAGGCCCTGACGGGTCGGCGCGAAGGCCTGCGGCAGATCAAGCGTTCAAACGGACCGAGTGGCTTCCTGCGCCGATGCGAAAGCCCGTACGACGTGTTCGGGGCCGGCCACGCGGGCACCTCGGTCTCGGCTGCGCTTGGCGTGGCCGAGGCGCTGCGCCGTCAGGGGCGGGACGGCCGTGTGGTGGCGGTGATCGGCGACGGTGCGGCGACGGCAGGAATGAGTTTTGAAGCGTTCAACCACGCTGGCTTCCTCGGCAGCGACCTCAAGGTCGTGTTCAACGACAACGGAATGTCGATCGCACCCAATGTGGGTGCGCTCGCGCGGGCGGGAAACCCGCGCCCATATTTTGAGACGCTCGGCTTCCGCGTGATCGGCCCCGTCGACGGGCATGACCTTGGGGAGCTGCTCCCAGCCCTCGAGGCGCTGCGGAACGCCAAGGGGCCAGTCCTCGTGCACGTGCGCACTCGCAAGGGCAAAGGCTTCGCGCCCGCCGAAGCCGATCCCTTCGGCTGGCACGCGACCGTCCCCTTCTGCGTCGAAACCGGCCAGCGCCGAGGGCACGGAGCGCCGGCGCCTGCGAGCTGGACAACTTGCTTTGCCGAAGCCCTGATTCGGGTCGCTGATCGTGATCCGCGCGTGGTGGCTCTGACCGCCGCCATGCCGGACGGTACGGGGCTTGACCGTTTTGCGCGGCGGCATCCCGATCGCTGGTACGACGTCGGCATCGCGGAGCAGCACGCGGTCACGTTCGCCGCAGGGCTTGCCGCGGAGGGGATGCGGCCGGTGTGCGCGATCTATTCGAGCTTCCTGCAGCGCGGCTTCGACCAAGTGGTCCACGACGTGGCCTTGCAGGGTCTGCCCGTCGTCTTCGTGCTCGATCGCGCAGGTCTGGTGGGAGCTGATGGACCGACACACCATGGTGTGTTCGACATTGGCTATTTGCGACCGATCCCGAACCTCATCCTGGCCGCGCCGCGTGACGAAAACGAGCTCCAGCATCTGCTGGCGACCGCGGTCGACTCGGGTCGGCCCTTCGCGCTGCGCTTTCCACGCGGCCCCGCCTTGGGAGTGGCGCTCGATCCGGATCCAAAGCCGCTGGCGATTGGACGCGCGAGCGTTTTGCGGCGCGGCGATGACCTGGCGCTCGTGGGTCTTGGAAAGACCGTTGCCACGGTGCTCGACGCGGCCGAGCGGCTCGCTGAGATCGGCGTTTCGGCGACTGTGATCGACGCGCGGTTCGTAAAGCCCCTCGACGGGCACGTGCTCGCGGCCGCGGCGCGGCGCTGCGGGCGGGTGGTCACGGTCGAGGACCATGCTGCCATCGGCGGTCTCGGGAGCGCGGTGCTCGAGTGCCTTGCGGTCGCCGCTCCCGGGACCTTGATCCGCACCCTTGGCATCGCCGACGCATTCGTAGAGCACGGTGACGTTGCGGAGCAGTGGTCGAACGCGGAGATCGACGCGCCGAGCGTGGTGCAAGCCGCGCGCGAGCTGCTGGGAGGCATGGCATGAGCGGTCTCATTCAAATCGAGGGCGTGGGCGAATCGACTGAGGGACCGCTCGCCGTACCCGCGGGCCTGGAGCGCGTGGGCGATGCGATTCGACGCGCCCAGGAGAGCTTGTGGAAGAGTCAACGCGAGGACGGCCACTGGGTCTTCCCGCTCGAGGCCGACGCCTCGATCACCGCAGAGTACGTGATCTACCGCCGTCTCATGCGGCTTGCCATCGACGAGCGCGACCGCCAGGCGGCGGCGTTCCTGCTTGCCACGCAGGGAAGCGATGGCGGTTGGGCACGCTGGGAGGGAGCGGAGGGGCATCTGTCCCTCACGATTGAGGCCTACTTCGCCCTGAAACAGGTCGGCATGAAGGCAGATGAACCCGCGATGACGCGCGCTCGCGAGTTCATCTTGTCGCGCGGCGGGCTCTCCCGCGCGGGCGTCTTCACGCGCATTTGGCTGTCTTATTTCGGCGAGTTCCCAGCGCGCGGCGTGCCCGTCATGCCGGTCGAAATCGTGCTGCTGCCCGAGCGCTTTCCTCTCAGCGTCTATGAGATGTCTTCTTGGGCGCGCGGCACGGTGGTGCCGCTTACCGTCCTGCAGGCCGTCGACTTCCGCGTTCCCCTTCCGCAACCCGAAATGTCCGTGCGTGAGCTTTGGTGCGAGGACCCCGCACGGGCAAACCTCACCTTCGATGCGGGCCGGCGGCTTTTCAGCTTCCGGCGCTTCTTCACGCTTCTTGACCGCGCGCTTCACCGCCTTGGCGCACTCACGCAGCGTCGTCCCCTGCGCGCCCGGGCACTGCGCGAGGCGGAGCGCTGGATCCGGGAGCGGCAAGACCGAAACGGCGGCTGGGGAGGGATCGTCCCGGCCATGCTCAACTCGACCTTGGCGCTGTGCGCGCTGCACGGTTCTGAGGACGAGGCCGTGCGCCGGGGCCACCAGGCGATTGAGGACTTCACTGTCCAGCTGCCTCAGGGTCTCATGTTCCAGCCCTGCGTCTCGCCGGTGTGGGATACCGTTTTGGCGATCAAGTCCCTGCTCGATTCGGGTGCGGCGCCCGACGACGCACGGCTCGTGCGCGGCGCCGAGTGGCTCCTCGATCGCCAAATCCTGGGCGTCCGCGGCGACTGGGCGCGAAAGCGTCCCGATGCCAAGCCCGGAGGCTGGGCGTTCGAGTACGAGAACGTCCACTACCCCGACGTCGATGACACGGTGGCGATCGCAACCACGCTGGACCGGCTCACGCTGCCTGACGAGGTGCGCAAGCAAAAGGCGGTGCAGCGCGGACTGCGCTGGACCCTCAACATGCAAAGCACGAACGGGGGCTGGGGTGCTTTCGACGTCGACAATGTGAGAGGCGTCTGGAACGAGATCCCTTTCGCCGACATGAAAGCGATGCTCGACGCGCCCACGGCAGATCTCACAGGCCGCGGCCTCGAGCTCTTGGGCCACTTCGGCTACTCGCTGAGCTCGCGCCAGGCCGAGCGCGCGCTCGCCTTCGTGACGGCGCGTCAAGAGGCCGACGGGTCGTTTTGGGGCCGCTGGGGCGTGAACTACATCTACGGGACCTGGAGCGTGCTGACGGGTCTTGCGCAGCTTGGCTTCCGGCCCGACGACCCGCGCGTTCGGCGCGCAGCCGACTGGCTGGAGAAGCGCCAGAACAAGGATGGCGGCTTCGGCGAATCGCCTGCGAGCTACGAGGATCCCTCCGCGTGCGGCCGCGGGCCTTCTACCCCTTCCCAGACCGCTTGGGCGGTGATGGGTCTCATTGCCGCCGGCCGCGGGGGGAGCGAGTCCGTCCGGCGCGGAGTCGAGTATCTACTCGCTCGCCAAGGCGGGGACGGCGAGTGGACCGAGAATGAGTGGACGGGAACGGGCTTCCCCGGCCATTTCTATCTGCGCTATCACGGCTATCCCCGCTATTTCACGCTTTCCGCCCTCGGCCTTTATCTGCGTGATCGCGCGCGCACTCCCTCCTTGTCCGAGGAGTGCGGATCGCCGGCGCCGGAGATGCGTTGAACTCGGCACTCGAGCAAGACCTGCGGGCATGTGCCCGGCTGGCGCGCACCCACTACGAGAACTTCGCAGTCGGTTCACTCCTGCTGCCGCGGAGACTGCGGCGTTCCCTCGCGGCGATCTACGCAACGGTGCGCATTGCAGATGACCTCGCCGACGAGCCCATGCCGGGTGTGGACCCCCGGCTCGCGCTTGCGGAGTGGGAGCGCGGGCTAGAGACCGCCGCCGCGGGCCGGCCGGCGCCGCATTTCGCACAGCGTGCGTGCGGCGCCGTGATCCGCGAGCTCGGGCTGCCCCTCGATCCGTTCCGCGCCCTCTTCCGCGCGTTCCGCCGCGATACCGTGCAGCAGCGGTATGAGACCTGGGAAGAGCTGCTGGAGTATTGCCGCGACTCCGCAAACCCGGTGGGTCGTCTCGTCCTGCTGCTCTTTGGCGTTCGCGATCCCCAGCTCTTCCAGGCTTCCGATCAGATCTGCACGGGGCTTCAGCTCGTAAACCACTGGCAGGACGTCGCCGACGACGCACGTCGAGGTCGGATTTATCTGCCTGCCGAGGATCTGGCGCGCTTCGCCGTGGATCCTGAGGCGCTGCTGCGCGGCGAAGACAGCCCGGCACTGCGCGCCCTGCTCGCCTTCGAAACGGCACGAGCCCGGGCTCTGCTCGAGCAGGGCGGAACGCTCGTCACGGCGACACAGGGCCGGCTGCGCCTTGAGGTGGCGCTCTTTCGGCGCGCGGGCCTCGTCGCGTGCGACGCGCTAGCGAGCGCCGGCTACGCGGTGCAGCAGGGCGCGCCGCACCTTGGCGCGCGCCAACGCGTACAGATCGTCTTTACCGGAGTGCGCGACGCCGTGCGGGCGAACCGTGTGCCGTCCGAGGCTCCCCCCGCGGCCCGCACAGAGCTCGCACAACCCGAGGCCCCGCATGGAGCCTGAGCTCCTGCGGGCCTACCAGCATTGCCGGCGCATCACGCGCAAGAGCGGCTCCAGCTTCGCTTCCGCATTCTGGATGCTGCCGGCCGAGCGGCGGCGCGCGCTTCACGCGATCTATGCCTTCTGCCGCTTGGCCGACGACATGGCGGACGATCCCGACGTGCGCAGCGATCGGCTCGGTCTGATTCGGCGCTGGCGGGGCGAGCTCGAAGCTGCGTATCTCGGGAAATCGAAGCATCCCGTCGGGATCGCCCTCGGCGATGCCGTGCACCGGTTTCGGCTGCCGCAAGAGGTCTTCCTCGACCTGCTGCGCGGCGTCGAGTCGGATCTCGTGGGCGCACCCATTGACACCTTTGAGGACCTCGAGCGCTACTGCTACCGCGTCGCGTCCACCGTCGGTCTGCTCGTGGTCGAGCTGCTCGGTTATCACAATCCACGGACCCTCGAGTATGCAAGGGTCCAAGGCATCGCCGTGCAGCTCGTAAACGTGCTGCGTGATGTGGGCCACGATGCCGAGGCTGGCCGCATCTACCTGCCGCGCGAGGAGTTGGAGCGTTTCGGTGTGTCACCTGAGGCCGTGCGACGGCGAGAAGTCAGCGAATCCATGCGACTTCTGCTCGCCTGCCACGCCGAGCGGGCGCGGGTTTATTTCGAGCGCGCCGAGACTCTGCTCCCTCCTGAAGACCGTCGGCGCCTTCGGCCTGCGCAGGCCATGGGCCGCATTTATCGCGATCTCCTAAGAGAGCTGCATCGTCGCGGTTACCCGTGTATGGGAGAGCCGCTCCGGCTCTCTAAACGACGACGACTTGCCATAGCGGCGAGCGCTTGGCTCGACCTGCGCAGACACGCATGAGCGTCGTGGTAGTAGGCGGTGGAGTGGCAGGACTTGCGGCGGCCAGTGCGCTTGCAGAGCGAGGCTGCACGGTGACCGTGCTCGAGGCGGCCCCCGCCCTTGGCGGCCGCGCGCGCTCCTTCGTGGAGCGCAGCACGGGCGACAGTGTCGACAACGGTCAGCACGCCCTCATGGGCTGCTACCACGAGTTCTTGGCGCTGCTCACGCGAATCGGCCGCCGCGGGGCGCTGTGGGAGAGTGAGCTTGACGTGCCCCTGTGGGATGCGGCGCGCGGCGTGCAACGCCTTGCGTGTCCCGCCTTGCCCTCCCCGCTGCACTTCGCTGCGGGTGTGCTGCGATTCGGGCATCTCTCGCTGCGCCAGCGTCTTTCCGCGCTGCGGGCGGGGCGCGCGCTTGTCGCGCGATTTGGGCGGAGCCGGGATCGCGACGAGGCCTTCACGGTTGCGCAGGCACTTTTCGCGCTCCGTCAAAGCCCGCAAGCCCGGCGCGCCCTGTGGGATCCTCTCACCTGGGCCACGCTGAATGCGGACCCCACCGTGGCGAGCGCAGCGCTCCTCGCCGCCGTGGTCGCCCGTGCGCTGCTGGGCCCGCGCTCTGCGAGCCGCTTCCTGCTGCCCGCTTTGCCGCTCTCCGAGCTCTACGCGGAGCCTGCCCGGAAGTTCATTGAAGCGCGCGGCGGGACGGTGCGCTGTCGGGCACCGGTCGACGAAGTCGTGGTGGAGAACGGACGGGCGGTAGGCGTGCGCCTCGGCGGGGAACTCCTCCACGCGTCGCGCGTGATCCTTTCGGTGCCGCCGCCCGTCGTACGCCGGATCGCACCGCCCGGGCTTGGTTCGCTCTTGCCGGCAGCGCTCGAGCGTGCGACGCCGATCGTCTCGGTGACGCTTTGGCTCGATCGTCCTGTCGGCGGACCCGATTTTCTGGGGCTCCTCGACGGCCAAACGCAGTGGCTGTTTCGTGTGGATCGCATCCACCGGCCCGCAAGCACGCCCTCGCGCGGCTCCCCCGCGGGCGCCCGAATCGCGTGTGTGCGCAGCGGGGCCTCGGCCTGGCTCGACCTTCCGACCCGGGAGATCGCATTGATCGCGCTGCGCGAGGCGGCACAGGCGCTGCCAGGCGCCATCCACGCCGAACTGCGCCATGCGCTCGTGGTGAAAGAAGTGGCGGCGACCTTGGCGCCGACTCCCGAGCTCCAGCGCCTGCGACCCGGACCCGCAGGTCCTGTGCGGGATCTATTCCTCGCGGGAGATTGGACGGACACAGGCCTTCCCGCCACGCTGGAAAGTGCCGCGTTCTCGGGTCACCGGGCCGCCGCCCTCGCCTTTGCGACGGCGCAATAGGCCGCATGAGCGATATCTCCGAGCGCAAGGAGTCCCATCTGCGCCTGTGCACCACCGAGGACGTCGAGCACCGGAACGGGACGCTTCTCGACGACGTGTACCTGCTCCACGACTCCCTGCCTGAGCTTTCGGTCGACGAGGTCGACCTCTCGTGCGAGCTCTTCGGCCGCCGGCTCGAGGCTCCAATCCTGATCTCTGGGATGACGGGAGGAACGCCTGAGGCCGCAAGCGTGAATCGGGCGCTCGCCGCCGTGGCACAGAAGTGCGGCCTCGGGATGGGCGTGGGATCGCAGCGCCCCATGCTCTTGAGCCCCGACGCCGCCGAGAGCTACCGCGTGCGCGATGTAGCCCCCGACATCCTGCTGCTCGCCAACCTTGGCGCGGTGCAAGCACGGGACGTCGGGCCTGCCCGCGCGGCGGAGCTCGTCGCGGCAATCGGTGCGAACGCCCTGTGCGTGCACCTCAATGCCGCGCAAGAGCTCGTGCAGGCCGAAGGTGACCGGGATTTCCGCGGCTGCCTTCTGGCGATCCAAGAGCTCGTTGAAACGCTGCCGGTGCCCCTCGTCGTCAAGGAGACGGGCTGCGGACTCGCGCCGGGAACGCTCGAGCGTCTGGCCGCCATCGGCGTGCGCTGGGTCGACGTGTCGGGTGCAGGGGGAACCACCTGGACAGGGGTGGAGGCGCTGCGCGGGCCTCAGCGCCAACGCGCCCTCGGCCGGGAGTTGCGCGAGTGGGGGATCCCTACGGCAGCGTGCGTAGCGTATGCGAAGCGAGTGGGGCTTGGCACGATTGCTTCAGGTGGGATCCGCGGGGGCCTCGACGCGGCCCGCGCGCTCGCCCTCGGGGCCGACGCAGTCTCGCTAGCTCTTCCCTTCCTGCGCGCCCTTGCCCAAGGCGGCACGGCGCGCGCGCTTGAGACGGCGTCTGAGATCACCGAAGGCTTGCGCGCGGTGGCTGTGCTCACCGGCTCACGCCGTGCAGCCGACCTGCGGCGCGCCGCTCGCGTGCTCGGCCCGCGCCTGCGCGCTTGGCTCGACTAACAAAGAGTCGGCCGCCCCGCCCCGCTGCAGGCCGCCGCGCGCGCTAGGCTCGCATCCATGCCTCGCCTTGAGCGCTACGAAGGACGCGTCGCCCTGGTGACCGGCGGTTCCAGTGGAATTGGAGAAGCCATCGCACGTGGGCTCGCGGGGCGAGGCGCAGCCGTGGCCCTGCTCTCGCGGGGCAGCGCGCGCCTCGACGCCGCTGCAGAGCGCATTGCCCGGGCAGGAGGAGTGGTCTCGACGCATCCCTGCGACGTGGGCGATCGCGCGGGCCTTGGCTCTGCAATCGACGCCGCGACGGCAAGGCATGGTCGGCTCGACATCGTCGTGTGCTCGGCGGGTATCGGCGCGCACGGGCTCTTCCCCGACACTTCGCTCGAGACGATGGACGCGATCCTGCGAACGAACGTCCACGGTCTCTTCCATACCCTCCACTTTGCGCTGCCCCACCTGCTTGCGCGGGGGGAGGGCTGGATCGTAAACGTCTCGTCGGTGGCGGGGCGTCTCGGGCAGCCCGATGAGGCAGTCTACTCGGCGTCAAAATTTGCCGTGACGGGGCTTTCCGAGGCGCTCACCGTGGAGCTCGCTCCGCGCGGGATCCACGTGCTGGCCCTCTATCCCGGGCTCGTCCGCACCGCGCTCTTCACCGAGGCGGAGCTCGCCCGGCTGCCGGAGAGAGTGCGCCGCAGTGCACTCCATCCGGACGACGTCGCGCGCGCAACGCTTCGTGGCCTTGAACGTGGAAGGCACGAAGTCACGATCCCACGTGTCGCGATCGGCGGCTACCTGCTCCGCACGCTCGCGCCAGGCGTCTTTCGGCGCATCCTCTCGTCCATTCGGCTTGGCGCGCTCCCAGGCCGCTGACGAAGCCGGGCTACTCGCTTCCCGCCGGGGTCGGCTCGTCGTGCTCATCCTCGATTTCGCCGACGATTTCTTCCAGCACGTCTTCCAGGGTCACGACGCCGAGAACCGGACCTCCCGGATCACGCACCACCGCCATGTGTCGGCGGCCACGCCGGAACTGCCGCAGCGCTTCGCCGATCAGCGTGTCGGGACGCATCTCGATCGCCGAGCGAATCGCGTCGTTCAGGACTACCAAGCGGGTCTTCGCATACAGGTGGAAGAGGTCTTTGGTATGGAGAATCCCGACGATTTGGTCGAGGTTGTCCCGATACACGGGAAGCCGGGTGTAGCCTTCCTCGCGCAACCGATCGAGCAGGCCCTCAGGATCGGTCTTGTGGTCGATTGCGAACACGCGCTCCCGCGGAACCATCACGTCGCGCACACGCGTCCGCGCGATGCGGAAGACACGGCCAAGAATGCGGCCCTGGTCCGCACGAATCTCTCCCGCCTCACGCGCCTCCGACACCAGCAAGGAGAGCTCCTCCGCAGAGTGCACGCGCTCCGCCCCGCCCGGCGGTCGGACCCCGAACAGCCTGACCAGCCAGTTGCCCGAACCCCTCAACACCACCAGCACCCAGCGAAAGACGGCGCCAAACACAAGCAGCGGCCGTGCGAATAAGAGCGCGACTTCGCCGGGCCGGTCGAGTGCGAGGGCCTTGGGCGCGAGCTCCCCGAGAACCACGTGCAGAAAAGTGATGCCCGCGAACGCCAGCGCTGCCGCAACGCTGTGAACAGCCAAGACGCTCTCGACACCGGTCGCGGCAAGGGGAGCCCGCAGCAGATGCGCCAGGGCCGGCTGTCCGAGCCAGCCAAGTCCGATACTCGCTGCGGTGATCCCGAGCTGGCACGCGGCGATCGCGTCACCGAGCCGTTCAATCGCGGTCGCGACCGAGCTGGCGCCGCGTCGACCCTCGGCGACCCACACCCTGATTTGGCTGCGACGCACGGCAACCAGGGCGAACTCCGTGGCGACGAAGTAGGCATTGACGAGGACGAGCGCGAGCACTGCGACGAGGCCGAGCGCGTCAAGCGCGAGTCCTGGCTGTGCCATCCCCTCCGACTCCAGGCGCCCTCTGCCGGCACCGTACCTCGTTAGTTAGCATGATCTTGATGATCTCGCGCCGCATGCCGTTGTGTGCGAGTGCCGGCGGGGACGCGCCCCCTGCGAGCGCCGGCCGCCGAGCCTCGGAAAATGCGGCAAGCCGGTCCGGTGTGAATGCGGATGCGCTGGCGTTTCACCGCGAATGCCTCGTGCTTGACCTCCACATCGATACACTCTTGTGGGTGCGTTTGTTCGGCTACGATCTGGCGCGGCCACACCGCAACCGGCTGCCCTACTCCCCCTTTGCCTGGCATTTTGACCTTGAACGTGCCGCCTTGGGTGGCCTTAAGGCCTGCGTCTTCGGGCTCGTGATCAACCCCCGTCAGGTCAATCCCGAGCTCATGCTTCCACTCAAGTTCCTCGCCTGGTGGGAGCGGGGCAAACGCGGCAGCGGCCTCCCCCAGACACTCGATACGATCGACCTGCTGAACCGCGCGGCTGCGGCGCAACCCCACCGTCTGGCATTTTGCAAGAGCGGCAGTGAGCTGCGCCTGGCCGTGGCCGACGGACGCTTCGCTGGGCTTGCAGCTCTCGAGGGTGCGCAGGGAATCGAGGGACGCCTCGAGGATGTGCACACGGCCTACGAGCACGGCCTGCGCATGCTGGGCCTCGTGCATTTTCAGGCCACCGAGGCGGCGTACCCCATGACCGTCTCGGCCTTCGACGACGCGGGGCTCACCCACTTCGGCATCGAGCTCATCTCGGAGATGGAGCGGCTCGGCATGGTAGTGGATCTCGCTCACTTGAATCCGCGCGGCGTCAACGACTCGCTCCGGGTGATGAAGCGTCCGTTCGTGGTGAGCCATACCGCCTGTCGTGCGCTTGTGAACCATCCGCGCAACCTTGACGACACGCAGATCCGACGCATTGCCGAATGCGGAGGTGTCATGGGTATCGCGTTTGGAAACACCTTCGTGAAAGGCGACCTCTCTGGTTTCCTCGACCACATAGAGCACGTCATTCAGGTCGGCGGTGCTGATGCGGTCGCCCTCGGCAGCGACTTCGATGGCATGATCGTCCCGGTCAAGGGGATGGAGGACGTGACCGCCTACCCGCGGATCACGCAGGGCTTGCTCACACGGGGCCAGCCGCCTGAGATTGTCCGCAAGGTACTCGGGGAGAATGCGCTTCGAGTAATCACCGAAGTGTGTGGATAACGAGGTGCCCCAGACGACGCGCGCCGCAACGCAAACAAGAGCGGACAGGCAGGGGGCGGTCACTGATCGGAGAGAGTCTCCCTAGCGCGTAGTGGATTTCTCCCGTTCCAGGATCGCGCGCCCCGTAAAATCGTCGACGAACTGCCGGGCAGTACGCCCTGACCGGCTCGAGCGCTCGAGGGCGAAGCGCAGCGCTTCCGTGCGGAGCTGCTCGGGCGGCGCGTTGACCCCCGCCCTTGCCGCGTAGCGTTCGACGATCTCGAGATAGGTGGCCTGGCTGAATCCGTAGAAGCCGAGCACAAGGCCGAAGCGATCGGAAAGCGCGAGCTTCTCTTCCACGGCCTCGCCCATGTGGAGCTCGCCGGCGTCGTCGAGACGCGCCGCCCAGTTGTCCGCTGCCTGCTCCGGTAAGAGATGCCGCCGGTTGCTTGTAGCAATGATCCGGACATTGGCTGGCGGCGCCTCCAAACTGCCCTCGAGCGCGGCCTTCAGCTCGCGGTACGCGGACTCTCCCGCGTCGAACGAGAGGTCGTCGCAGAAGAGAAGAAAACGGAACGTCTCCGCACCGCGCAGCGCGTCGAGCACGTCGGGCAGGTGCAGGAGGTCTTTTTTGTGGACTTCAACCAACCGCAGGCCACGCGCGGCAAAACGAGGGAGAAGACCCTTCACAGCGGACGATTTGCCGGTGCCGCGTTCTCCAAAGAGCAAGACGTGGTTCGAAGGAAGTCCCCGGACAAACTGCTCCGTGTTGCCGAGAAGCCGCGCCACGCTGTGCTCGACCCCCACGAGTTCGTCGAGATCGAAGGTATGGGGCTTGGAAATGGGGAGGAGACGACCCTGCGCGCCGTCGCGGGACGACTCCCAGCGGAAGGCATGGTGGAGGGCAAACATCCGCGGGTCGCTGGGTCCGCCCGCGAGGCGCAAAAGCACGGCCTCCGCCAGCTCGAGCACCCGCCCGAGCCGTCGCAGCGTACCCCGCATCCCACCGCTGACCCCTGCGCTCACGGCGGCGGATTGTAGCCCGCACACCTGTAAGTCCGGAACGAGCGATTCCAAGTACTTGCAGCGGGAGTTGCTAGCAAAGCTTTGTCGCCCGCTTGTCGCCCGTACCGAGAAGCGCCATGGCGCGCCGTTCCGCTCAACGTGGTCTCAGGACGCGCGGCGATGATCGCTTCGGGCGAGGTTTCCTCCTGGCCCGAGGTTCGGGAGATGGCGCACGTGATCCGCGAGCCCGATCGCATAGTGCGCATCCTGCGCCAGCTCCTCGACTTCGCACGGCGAAAGTCGCCGGAACGCTCGCCCACCGACCTCGTGAAGCTCGCGCGCGAGACAGCGGCGTTCCTTGAGCCCCTCGCCGCCAAGCGCGGAGTCGCGGTCGCCGTCGAAAGCGGCGCTCTCGTTCTCGAGGCGGAGGTTGGGGTGGGGCAAATCCAGCAGGTACTGACCAACCTCGTCATGAACGCGATTCAGGCCTCACCCGCGGGCGGAACCGTCGAGGTAGGGCTTACGGCCCGCACGATCGCTTCGAACAAGGGCGAGGATTTGGAACGCCCATGCGCCTGTGTCGAGGTGAGAGATTCCGGGGAGGGCATCCCCGAGGACGCGCGTGCGCGCATCTTCGATCCCTTCTTCACCACGAAACCTGTTGGGGAGGGCACAGGCCTTGGCCTCTCCGTCGCCTACGGGATCGTCGCTGACCATCGCGGCTAGATCGAGGTGTCGAGCGAACCCGGACGTGGCTCTGTGTTCACGGTGTGGTTGACTGCAGGAGGTCCCTTGGCGTACAGCGGCGCTAGCTCAGAAGTGCATCGACAGCGCCATGACCCTTCCTTCTTTGGCGCGAGCGCTCCAACTCCCGCATGCGCCGGTAGCAGGCAGGACCCCAGGAGCTGATGCCGCTCGGCGAGGCGGTAGTACGCCATACGCCGACCGCGTCCTCGCCCTGGCCCGCATTCAAGTGCGTAAACCATTTGACCGGGGCAATTCTCCTCGTTTGGGGCAAAAGTCCCCGCGTCCGCCTGAGCGCAGTACACATTCGGATCCTCCAGCATTGGTATGCCACATGCACATTTTGCGCCTGGCTCCCGGCGCCGGGCTGAATTCCCCCTAGACCCACCCCATCAGGGTCAACCGGGTCGCCGGGACCGCCAGTGCGCGCAACACACGGGACCGTCGCGCCGCATGCACGTTGATCCGAGGAGCCGAGCTCCAGGAGGGTGAATGGCGACAGGAGCGCAGACGGGGGCACTTGAGGTGCTCCGCGGATTGCATGTGCTGCTCGTGGAGGACGATGACGAGATGCGCAAGATGCTCGCTTTCGTTCTCAGACGAAACGGATATCGAGTGACCGAGGAGCGCGACGGCTGCCAAGCGCTCGAGTACCTGGGGGGTATCCTGCTGGGTGGACACCCTGACCGGGCACCGCAACTCCTCCTCATCGACCAGTGCATGCCCGGCGTCTGCGGGCTCGACGTGATCCAAGCGACGCGGACTGCAGGAATTCGAATTCCAGCAATCCTGATCACCGCATTCGGCGACGCCGAGATTCACAATCGGGCGCACGCGCTAGGCGCTACACCAGTGCTCGACAAGCCGTTCGGGATGAGCGAGCTCCTGGCGATTGTGCAACGACTCGCACCGCCAGCGGATGCTTGAGGATGCCCAGCGGTTGAGCGCGGAAGAAGGCGCTCTTTGACATGGGAACGTGAATCTTTTGCAGTACGCTGGATCAACCAAGTACGTTGTCGCTTGAGCCATTAATCTTCAGACAAGGAGAAACATAAGTATGGCGCCCTCAGAAGTAAAAAGTCTCGCGAAGCAGCTTCCTGTGCGACTTGCAAAGGTGCGTGGTGGACGCTCGCAGCGTCAATTTGCTCGCGAACTCGGAGTCTTCCAGCAAAACGTGAACCGTTACGAAGCCGGCACGACTCCGCACCCGAACTTCCTCCTTACGCTCGCCCTAAAGGAGAAGGTGTCGCTCGATTGGCTTCTTCTTGGAAAAGGCAAGCCGCGTCGCGGACGCTAGGCTGTTAAACTCAAGAGCCGGCACAGCATTTCCCGGCTGTTCGTTCGATCACGGCGCGCGCTCAGATACGTGAAGAGACCCATGGTGCGCTCCATCAGGCGAGCCCCCGCGCTGCCCCAGTGGTCTTGAAGCATTTCACGCGGAGGAACGCTTCACGTGTCTACGTCCGCCTGCAGAGACGGAGGGCTCTCAGCATGCCCGCATTCGCTGAGTATCAAGTGCGGTGTTTCCAGTGCGGTCACGTTCACGACGAGACCGTCGAATGGCTTCTGGGACACCGCGAGGTTGTATGCCCGAGTTGCGGCGGCTGGATCCGGGTCGATATAGGTGAGATCACTGCTGCTATTCGAAGTTCGAATGGCCGAGATGAGGTGCTCGACCTCAGCCACTGGTCGCCCCAGGTAACCAAGCGAGCTGCCGAAGCCTCGTGACCCTCGGGACTGACGCCACGCCCGAGGGCTTACTGGCTTCGATCGGACGTGCCCAGCGCCGAGGATCAAGCATCCGGGCCGCCCCTGAATCGGAACGTCCGCGTCGCTTCGCCCGAACAGCCCGACCCTTGGCCCCCGTTTTGGAACAGGCGGAGGTACTGTCGCAGGAGTGGGCGGCGGCATGAAGGTCACGACTCCGGGATGTTCTGGAGGCCGATTACCTCGGAGATGGCAAGCTGCACTTAGCCGCCGCGCTACAGGGCTCCCGGGCCGATGCCTCAAGCAACACCCGACGCAATCGTGCGTGCCCTTCGGCCGGAGTCAGAGACTCACCGCCGACCCCGGCAACCGTGACGCCCTGCGACGGACCGACCGATCGCTTGTCGCCCGTCTGTCGCCCGCCCACTTTACGACTCGCTAAGGGCGCGATTTCAAAGTGCCTATTGTCTCGCGACCCAGGATTGTAGACTGCGCGCGATGCCCGAGCTTCGTTTCCAACCCGCGGCCGGCTTGCGCGGCCATCGCCCCGGTGAGCCCGGCGCGGTACTCCTCGATCTCGAAGGGGTGGCGGTCTCGGTCGCCATCGCCTGCGACAGCTCTGTACGCTTGCGGGCCGCCCCTTCCGCCCTTGCCCCCGATGACTCCGAAGCCGTGGGGCTTTTGCCGTGGCGCCCATCGCCTGCCGAGCCCTTCGCGGAAGATGACGGGCGGATCCTTCTCGCCTTTGATGGGCCCGAGGGCGCAGCCACCGTCGTAATCGAGCCCGAGCCCTTTGCCGTGCAGGTGCGCGACCGCGACGGTCAGTCGCTGGCGAGGCTTTCGGGGCTCGCCTTTGAGCCCGGCGGAGCGGGACGGATCGCGCTGGATGCGCACCCGAATGAGCATTTCTTTGGATTCGGCGAGAAGACGGGCCGCCTCGACAAGCGGGGCTCGGAGCTTCGCATGCGCTGCCGGGACGCCAACATACAGCTCGACAGCGACCCGCTCTACGTCTCGATCCCCTTTTTTCTCGGGTTCGGGCACAAGGCTCAGGTGCCCCAAGCCAGGGGGGTCTTGCTTCACGCGATCGCACCCTCGCGCTTTGACGTCGCAAGAGCCGACCCGGAGCGCGTGGTGATGGAGACACTGGCGGGTGGGATCGACGTCACCATCTTTCCCGGCCCGTCCCCCGCCGACGTGCTGCGCCGCTTCACCGGTTGGGTGGGCCGCACGCCGCTCCCGCCGCTCTGGGCGCTGGGCCATCATCAGTCGCGCTGGTCCTACCGAACGGAACGGGAGGTACGCGCCTTGGCGCGGGAGTACCGGCGACGCGCAATCCCGACCGACGCGATCCATCTGGATATTGACTACATGGACGGCTACCGGGTGTTCACCTGGGATGCGCGACGCTTCCCACAGCCGAAGCGCCTGCTGCGCGACCTCGCCTCCGAAGGCTTTCGCGTCGTCACCATCATCGATCCTGGAGTCAAGGTCGATCCCGGCTATGCCGTGTTTCGCGAAGGTCGCGGCAAGGATGTGTTCTGCAGACGCGATGACCGCTCGCTTTACACGCTGCGCGTGTGGCCGAAGGACGCTGCGCTTCCGGACTTCAACCGGCCTGAGGTGCGGCAGTGGTGGGGCGAGCAGCACGAGCCCCTCCTCGCGGCCGGTGTGGCCGGGATCTGGAACGACATGAACGAGCCGGCGGGCTGGGACAAGGATGTTCGGCTCGGGCGCCTGATGGTCCCCTACCGCTTTCAGGACACCACGCGCTTGCGCCAGGCGGACCCGGTCGATCCCACACGCAGCGTGCCCCATGAACATGTGCGCAATATCTACGGACAACAGGAGTGCCGCGCGACGCGCACTTGGCTCGAGGCGGCGGCACCGGACCGCCGGGCCTTCGTGCTCTCTCGCTCGGGATACGCGGGCATCCAGCGCTTTGCCGCCATATGGACAGGCGACAATGCAAGTCGCTGGTCGCAGCTGCGGCTCTCGCTCCCGATGCTGATGAACCTCTCTCTCTCGGGCGTCGCGTTCTGCGGCGCAGACATCGGCGGCTTTGCGTGGAACTGCACGCCCGAACTCTACGCGCGTTGGATCCAGATCGGCGCTCTTTACCCCTTCGCTCGCACGCACTCCATGCTCTGGGTCCGTCGCCAGGAGCCTTGGCGTTTCGGCCGCCGCGTTGAAGCGATCGCTCGGCGCGCCCTCGAGCTGCGCATGCGCCTGCTGCCCTACCTGTACGGCCTGTTCCGCGAGTCCGAGCGGATTGGCGCTCCAGTGTGGCGGCCGCTCTTCTACGAGTTCCCCGAAGACGAGCAAAGTGTGGGCGTCGACGACGAGGTCATGGTCGGCCCGGCCCTCCTGGCTGCGCCGATTCTCGAGAAGGGTGCGCGTGCGCGCGATGTGTATCTGCCACCGGGGGTTTGGATCTCCCTCGATGACGATGCGCGTTACACCGGGCCACGGCAGGTGCGCATTCTCGCTCCCCTCGAGCGCGTCCCACTCTTTGTTCGCGGCGGCGCTGTGCTCCCGACACGCAGCCCGACGCGCCACGTCGGTGAGACGCCGAGCGAGCCGCTCGTTCTCGAAGTGTTCCCGGGTGCCGACTCTGAAACCGAGGTGGTGGAAGATGACGGCGAGAGCACCGACTATCGCTCAGGCGCCTTCGCACGCACAGCGCTGCGCGTGCGCGACCGCGCCGGGGGGCGTCTGCGGCTTGAGCTCGGACCTCGGGAGGGGAGGTTCGCGGTGCCGAATCGCCGGGTACGTGCTGTCTTCCACGCCGCGCTTCCACCGCGCCAGGTGTATCTCGACGCACGCCCGCTGACTCCGGGGTCCACGCTCCCTGGCTTCTCATGGGCGGACGGCCGCGTCGAAGTTTTCTTTGAGGACGACGGTCACGCGCGCTCCATCGAGCTTGACCCGGCCCCATGAACGAGCCCCCTCGCCCACCCGGGCGCGAGGTCGGCCTCTGCTCGAGCTGCGGCTTTGCCCGAATCCAGCGCAGCGCCCGAGGAAGCGTGTTTTGGCGCTGCGCTCGGGCCGATTCGGACCCGCGCTTCGTCCGCTATCCCCCGCTTCCCATGCGGGCGTGCGCTGGCTTTGAGGCCGGGGCGCCCGAGCCGCAGGGGTCATAAGAGCTTCTCCCCCGCCACATCGGGGCTTGAGCCACCACTTACCGGTTGGACTGCGGACGCCGCCCCAACTCCCGAAGAGGGGGCGTGTGCCGTTGGGTTGCCCTGCCGCTCGGGAGGATCTCGTGTGCCGAGACTGCTGCGAACTCTGCTCTTGCTCCCGCTGCTGCTCGCTCCAGCCTTCCCAGCAGCTGCCATGGGCGTCTTCACGCTGACCCTCGATCCGACCCAAAGCTCGCTCACGCCGATGTTGGGTACTCCGCAGTCCCTCTCCGGAACCCTCACGCTGAGCGTCGGGGACGCGCCGCCGGGGGGCGGCAATCGGGCCTTCGATCTGGTGGGGCTGGCCCTTACCGCGAGCGGTGGCGGAACCATCGGGATTGATCCGAGCGTGATTGGCCCCCTCCTGGGCGTTCTCCATCCCGCGGGCGACTGGCTCTTCCCGCTCCTTTCCCTCCAGGTCACGCAGCCCTCGAGCTTCGATCTTCCACTTGCAATTCCCGACGTCACCGGCGTCGTCACCTTCGGGCCCGACGGCAGCTCGCTCGCGTCGCTTTCCACCGCCTTTAGCATCGACACGGGCCTCACTGCAGGAAACCTCGCCGTGAATGTCGTCGCAGTTCCGGAGCCCGGGACTCTTCTTCTCAGCGCGGGCGCCCTCGCGATGCTTGCCGCCCTTTCGCGGCAGCGCCGGGAGGTCGTCCGATGAACGTCCGCGCGCTCACTCTCAGCCTCACGCTCGCGGCGGTTTTCGCCATGGGCGTTGCGCTCGCGAGCTGTCCGCCTGGCGGTGTAACCGACGCGCTCGTGCAGCGGGAGTACCTGTCACTGCCTGGCTACGTCGAGCCGCACACACCGGGGTCCGGTGTCAGCGGCGTCGAGATGCCGACGACGACCCTGGTGCAGCAGATCCTCGGGCCGAGCCCCGACCTCAATCAAGTCAGCTATGCGCGTTTCTCGCTGCCGAGGCCGGACCCGAGCGCCAAGCCCCGCGCCATCCTGATCTTGGTGCCGGGCTTCGTGAGCGGTGCGGGCCCGTTTACGCCTCTCGCCCAGCAGCTCGTACGCTCGTTTGGTGGCAACCTCGAAGTATGGGCGATCGATCGGCGTCCGAACCAGCTTGAAGATTTGCGCGGATCGCACTATGCGCAGAGCAAGCTCGAGCAAGCGACGCCGGACCTCAACGGCTTCCTCGACGCCATTCAGTTCTATTTCCCCGACCAGCCCGGCGTGGATGTGAACGGCAATGGGATTCAAGATCCGCCCTTCGCACTGCCGGACGCGTTGGGTGGCACCTCACCGTTCCGCCAGCTCGATCAAAACGACGCGCGCTTCATGGCGTATTGGGGCGTCGACACGTATGTGCGCGATTGGAAGATTCTGGTAGACAAGGCGCGCGAAGAGGTCGGGCCGGAAGGGCTGGTCTTGTTCGGTGGACATTCCATGGGTACGGAATGGGCGGGGATCTTCGCGGCGTACGACTTTGACCCGGGGCCCGGCGTCGACGCCGCCTACCAGAAGATCGACGGCATCCTTCTGCTCGAAGGCGGGGGCCCTGGAGCCCCCGTCGCGAGCCCGCCGACGCATGCCGCCTACCTCGACACGGTCAATACGTTGGCGACCTCCACGCTTCAAACCGACCAAGTGTTTCTGCCGAGTTTCTCGGGAGCGCCGCTTTCGCAGTTCGGGGCCGGTGCAGAGCTTGCCGGCCTCGACGGGACATTCCGACCTGGGCTCCCGTCCTTGCTGCAGCGTACCGCTATTTTCCAGACCTTCCCGCTCAGTATCATCCTCATCTCGCCCTTGACAAGCGAGACCCTGATCGCCCTCTTCCTCGACAACAACACCTCACCGGTGGCGGAACTCGCTGGCTCCTTTGGTTTTAGCGACGACGGCCCCAACTCGCTCGTGCCAGCCAGCCCACCTTTCTTCTTCTCCCCCTTCTACCTTCTGCACCCGAGGGCAGACGGCCAGCCGCGCCACTGGAAGAACTACAACGATCCCACGCTGCCCACGTGCCCGCCCTTCAATCCGGATCCCGCGGTGGACGGTGGGCCGGGCTGCGTGATCAAGGACCTCGGTCCCCGGCCTGGGCCGACCGATCCGCCCGCACGCTGGGGCCTTGAGGCGCAGGTCTCGGATCTTGACGACATGCTCCAGACTCAATTCCAGCCGGGGAATTTCCTCGAATGGTACTTCGGAACCGGGCGGCCCAATCTCGACTTCCAGTTCGGCCGCGACTCTTCGGCGCTCGGCGACGAGAGCCTGCTCGCCGTCACTCAGAACGCAAACGTGAATGTCCCCGTGCTGTGCATTGGCGGCTCGGATGGACTCGCGCCGACGGAGGCGTCCTTTGCCGACTATCTCGGCTCGATTGCCACGCCGGCCGCCGACAAGGAAATCTTCATCGCCGAGGGCTACGCCCACCTCGACGTGCTCACGGCAAAGAACAACGTCGCAGTGCCGCACATCGTCGCCTGGGTGAACCGGCTGCTGCAGCGCAAGCTTCTCGCCGCCCCCTAGGACGTGGAGCGGCGGAGACCCGCACTCACCGCTAGATTGCTGCAATGCGCCGCTTTTTCATCCTCTCGGCCATCGGTCGCGACCGGCCAGGCCTCGTCGCCGAGCTCGCGCAGCTGGTCTATGACTGCGATGCCAATCTCGAGGACTCGCGCATGACGATCCTCGGGACCGATTTTGCCGTGATTCTCCTGGCCTCGGCGGCATCCGAGGGAGCGGGGGATGCGCTTGCGGTGGGGGCGAAGCGCCTGGAGCGGGAGCACGGCCTCACGATCTTGCTGCGTCACCTCGAAGGCGGTCCCCGGCCATCGGTGCCCGCCCCCGGCTACAATCTCTACCGGCTGCATGCGGCGGGCGAGGACCGAGCGGGAATTGTAGCTGGATTGTGTCGCGAGCTGGCGGAGCATGGCGTGAACATCGCCGATCTCTCGACCCGTAGCCGACCGGGTCCCGGTGGCTCGCCGCACTACGAGATGACCATGGCCGTCGAGGTTCCCGAATCGGTCGACCTCTCGGCACTGCGCACCGCACTCGAGAAGGCTGCCGACCGGCTCGTGATCGACGTCTCTCTCGAACCTGCATGACGCGCACCGTCGTCCAGGACGGAGTGACGCTGCACTTCTCCCATCCCGACCAGATCCCGGGGCGCTGGGTCGGTCAGGAGGAACCGCTGCGCGAGCTTCTGGCCGCGTGGATGGTGCTGGGTGAAGGCGACCTGCCCCTTTATCCGCGCCTTCTCGGTCCCCCCGGTGTCGGAAAAACGACGCTCGCGGTGGCAGCCGCTCGTACACTCGGGCGTGAAGTCTACGTCCTACAAGCCACGATGGACACACGGCCTGAAGACCTGCTCGTTCTGCCCGTCGTCGATTCGGATCGTCGGCTGCGCTACGTCGCGTCGCCGCTCGTCACAGCAATGGTCGTAGGAGGCGCTTGCATCCTCGATGAAGGCAACCGAATGAGTAAGAAAGCATGGGCGAGCCTGGCCCCCCTGCTCGACGATCGGCGCTCGATCGAGTCTGCGGTGGCTGGGGTCAAGATCGTTGCCCACCCCGACTTCCGTCTCGTCGCTACCATGAACGACGACGCGAGCACATTCGAGATTCCCGAGTACATCGATTCGCGGCTTCAGCCGAAGATCTGGCTCGAGTTCCCAGAGCGTGACGAAGAGCGCCGCATCCTACGCGACAACCTTCCCCTCGCGGACGAAGATCTCCTCGCCTACGTGGCTGACTTCCTCCAACGCGCACACGCCGCCGAGGAGCGTACGAGTGTGCGCGATGGGATCAACGTTGTGCGTTACGCCCAGAAGCTCCTCGCCAGCAGCCACGCCCCCGCCGGCAGGCGTGAGGCGGTGACGCGGGCCGTGGAGCAAATCGTCGGCGAAGGGGCGCTGCGCTTTCTCGAGGACTGACGTGGACGACGCTAGGCATCCCGTCACGGTCCTCGGCGTGGCCCACTATCGGGTGGAGTTCGCCGATCTCGTGCGAGAGGAAATCGCTCGCCTCAAGCCGGCTGCGATCGCTGTGGAACTCCCGTCCACCATCCAAGGCGCAGTGCAGCGCGCGACCCGACGCCTACCTCGGCTCTCCGTCGTGGTCTATGTGCTGGCTTCGGGACAGACCGTCTATCTCCCTATCGAACCCACCGACCCTCTCGCGGAAGCGGTCCGTTCTGGCGCCGAGCGCGGCATCCCTGTCGCGTTTGTCGATCTCGATCTGGACGACTACCCCGCCTACCGCGATCCGCTGCCCGACCCCTACGCGCTCGTGCGCATGGGCTACGCCAACTACACCGCGTCTTATCGAGCGGTGCGATGCGAGCGTGCTCCGTCCGACGTCCTGCGCGAGCGGGGCATGGCGGCTCGTGCCACGCACCTCGCGCGCGAGGTCAACGGACCTGTCCTTCTCGTCTGCGGACTCGCCCATGTAAACGGGGTGACCGAGGCCCTCGGGTTGGATGACAGAACGGAGACGCTCGCACGGATCCGCCGAGCGCAGGTCTCGGTCTTCCACCTGCATCCCGACTGCTTGCCCGAGGTGATGGGAGAAATGCCGCTCATCGCCGCCGTGTATGAGCAGCGCCGCTCGGGAGCGCACGTCACGCAAAGCGTTGAAGAGCCGCCGCGTCCTGCTCCCATCGTCGGTCGACGCGTCGGGCCATTCCGCGTGATCGACGGTAGCGGTCAATCCGAGGATGGCGCGGTCGCTGCGGCGGTGGCACGCATCGCACGTGAATCCAGCGCGGGAGAACCGGTGGGGCCGGAGTTCCTCGACCGCATGCGCGCATCCGCCTCACTGTTCGAGGAGGCAGCAGTGCGCAGCGAGGCGCTGACCGGCGAATCGGTTCGATCGTGGCAGCGTCGCGGCTTCGCGCGCTTTGCGCGCCGCCTCGCGGCGGCATCGAGAACGCTCGTTCCGGACTTGTTCGACCTTGTGGTCGCGGGCCGAGGCTGCGTCGACGAGAGCTTCGCCTATGAGCTCTGGCGACTCGGCACCGCCTATCCCTTTCAATCTGAGGTGGCGGACCTTCCCACAGCCCGCATCTCCGGTGAGGAGTTGTTGCTCGGCACCCGGCGCATCCGGCTCCGCCCGCGCATCCCCCGGCCCGGACGCCGCGCCCGGCCTTTCCCCGTGAAGCGCCGGCGGGGGGAGCGCTTCCCCGGCGAATACCTCTCCGGTTTTGCTGGGGAGGGCCTCTGTTCCTACCCGCCAGAGGACATCGTGATCGAAGCTTTCGGTCGGCGGATGAAGGATCGCGGCAAGTCGATCCTTTGCGAGGAGCGGGCGGTGACTCATCCGTTCGTCGCCTCACTCGAAGACGGAATCGACCTGCGCGAAACCATCCGACGCTGGAGCGAGGGCGAGCTCTTTGTGCGGCGCGCATGCCGCGCGCCAGGCGACGTCGGCAGCGTGGTTGTGATCTTTGACGATGAGCCGGACTCTGAGCGTTATCCGTTTATGCTCACCTGGCTCGGCGAGCATGCGGAAGAATCCGACATGGCCTTCTATGCGACCGACCCACGCGAGAAGGTCGTAGGCCCAGGGATCTGCCGCGCCGAGTACGGCGGATTCGCTCTCTCCTGGCCCCCGCGGCGCATGGCCGAGATCTGGAGCGACCCGCGCTACGAGTTTGCTCGCACCAAGCCCGAGCGGCTGGTGCTGGCAGCCATCGACTACAGCATGGAAAGCATTGTGGTCGTGGTAGCTCCCCATCCACCGAGCGCGCGGATGCGCGAATGGGCGTCACGCCTCGACCGTCGACTCCTGTACCTGCCCATCGGGCAGTTCGCGCCAACGACACGCCGCAGATTGCGCGTCATGCACGTGCTGGACGGCCACTCTCGGCGGGAGAGCGCCCGCGACTACATCTGGTAGGAGCGGATTAGCGCTGCGGCCACGTACGCGGCGGGAGGGGGCGCCCGACGATTCCGAAGAAGCATTCGAGGAAGCGATAGGTGAGCCCCCAGACCACATGGCGCTCCGGTTCTCCAACGAGGATTCCCGGGTAGGTCGCGCCCTGGGCGGGCGGATAGGCGTAGTCGACGTAGCGCTCGGGGTCGATCAGCGTCGACACCGGGACCCAGAGCGCCTCACGCACCTCCGGGCTCGGAGCAATCGGCGCCGGCTCCGAAGCAAAATACACGAAGCCTGAGATCACAAGTTCGGCGGGGCGCCCGGCATGCCGCCCTTCGAGATCGTCGAGGCGGCCCAGGATCTCGGCATCTCCGAGTTTGATGCCGACCTCTTCCAGGGTTTCCCGCTCGGCGGCGAAGCGCGGATTCGGGTCCATGCGCTCGACGCGACCGCCTGGAAACGCCATGTGCCCGGACCACGGATCCCCTGCGCGCTCCGCGCGCTCGATGAGCAAGAGCTCAGGCCCCGGGGAAGCGTCACGCAGCACCACCGCCACCGCCGCCTGACGCTTGCCGTGCGGGTCGATCAGCCTCGGCTGGTGGGAAGAGAGTGCGGTGCGAATACGCTCGAGCGGGATCACGCAAACGAAGCATAGCGGGTCGCCTGGTTCTTCGGCTCAGGAGGTGGAGTCTCCCGCGCCGGAGGGAAGCGCGAGGGCGACCCAAGTACCATGGACGCCTCGAGAACGCTCGTAAGACCAACCCACCTGCGCGGCGCTGTCGTGGGTAGGATTCCCCGCCGAACGTGAATTCGGCGCCGGCTCAATGACGTTGCTGCCTCTGGCGAACCCGCGGCCCGCACTCGTCGCCAGCGCAACACCCATCAAAGGCGACCGCGCGCCAGATCATCTCCTCCTTATACACCATCTGGTGATGAACAGTCGAGCGTCACGCGGACGAGTCTTTCCTCGACACCGCGGTCTGCACTGCGGCGCTGGCCCAACACGAAGCTGCGACCATTGGGAGCGAGCGCCACCCCGGTCGGCTCGCCCCATGTCTGCGCTTCCCCTAGCTCGAGGGTGGTGCCCTCGGCCTTGGGTTCGCCAGCCCGCACCCCGGTCCCTCGAAATCGCACCGAGGCATTGCCGCTCGCGATGGCGAGCGGAGCCACGAGAAACCCGAGACGGCCGGAAATGAGGCCCGCGGCGGTAGCGCGCTCCGTCGTAGGTACGGCGAGCCAACCACCGTCTGCAGTGAACGACGCGCTCGCGAGGCCCGAAACATCATCGCCAGCCGACACCTCCGCTCCGGTCGCGGGGTCGACGACGCTCGCGCCTAGAGGGCGCAAGGGATTACCGCGCACCACGACGAGCGAGCGGGCGTCGGGGGACCAGGCGAGCGGAGCCGTCCAGCTCGATCCACCGTCGTACAGCACCCGGATGCCGCCTAGGATGAGCCCGCCGTGGCCCGATCGGATTGCGCCAGACACCACAGCGTAGTGGCCGCCTCCGCCCTGTGACCAGGCGAGGACGGTGGAACCCGGCCCACACACAGCGTGGTCGTCGGCGCCCGGCGAGACGGTGAGGCGGCGGGAGCCGCGCCCCGCTTCTTCGGTCCCCGCCCCGATCAGGTGCAGTTCTGTGTTGAATGGCGCCGTCCAGCTCTCCCAGCGATCCGTATCAAAGATGACGCCGGCCCCGTTTCCCGACGGTGCGGGTCGCATGTTGTTTCCATCCTCGCCGCAAGTCCAGCACTGCACGCTGCGATCGGCCAGCGCGAGTCGATGGACCTGGCGCTTTCCCGTCTCGGTGGCGGCATCGAACCAAACATAGGAACCATCGGGCGAGAACCTTGGGTGTGCACCGCGATCCGCAACGACTTCGATCGCCGCGGGCCTCGCGCCGCAGCGCGGGAGTGCATGTGTCGGAACACGCGCGTCGAAATCGAAGATGGCCGTGCGGACCGCCGGCGCGGGCTCCGGCGCACCCACTCCAAAGCCTGCGCGCAGCGTTTCAAAACTCACCAGCGCGATCGCTGCAAGCGCGGCCGACACCACAGCCACCGCCATTGGGCGCAACCAGCCGCCCGCGGGGCCGCGCTGCCATGCTCCGCGAAGCAGGGCGATCACGAGCACAGAGAGCACCACGCAGAGTGAGACGAAGGGGGCCGGCGGAAGGTCTGCAAGCGCGCTGAACAGTGCGGGAGCCGCAGCAAAAGCCGTACTGGCAGACACTGAAAGATGGAGTCCACGATCGTGATCGTCGTCGCGATAGCGCGCGACGAGGGATACCACGATGACGAGGACCAGGCCTCCGAGCGCGGCGCCGAGCTCGAGCTCGTGGAGGGACGGCGCTTCATCGCGAACGGCAATCCTGCCTACCGCTAGCATCGCGAGGGCACCGAGGGGCAACCCCGCTGCGAAGCACCAAAGGCGCCAGAGCATCGCCCCCTCCAGACCGCCCAAGCCGAGCAGCGGGGCATGGTATCACCCGCGGCCGAGCGCGGGGCCCGGCGCTAGTCTTCGGCAAATGGCCGCCCAATCGCCGGATCCGAGCGACGCAGGTCGCATCCTGGCTCTCGCGCGCCGCGATCGCACGGCCGCGCGCGAGGCCGTTGCGGCGCTCGATCTCGCCGCGCAAGTGGCGCTCGTGTGCGAGAGCCCCATCTCTCAGCGTGCCGAGGTTCTTGAGCTCTTGCCCGCGCCCGAGGCTGTGATCCCGGCGTTGCCGGAAGCAGAGCTCTGTTTCACGGCGAAGGCGATCGGATTGGCTGACGCCGGTTCGATCCTCGAACACGCGACAGCCAAACAGCTCAAGGCCTGCATCGACCTGGACGCTTGGCACACCCACGCGCCCGATCGCGAGACGCTGGCTGCGTGGCTCGACGCCTGCGTCGAAGCGGGCGGAGAGACGGTGATGCGGGCTGTCGAGGCGCTCGACGCAGAACTTCTCGTGCTCCTGCTCAAAGACCGCGCCGACGTCATTTTGAAGCCGAGCGACGACGACTGGCAGCCGCCGCCTGGGGCGCAGACGCTCGAGGGGCAGTTCTACCTGGTTGCAAAACGTGGATCCGAGGACCTCGAGACGATTCTCCACGTGCTCCAGACGCTCTTCGAGCGTGACTACTGGCACTACTTCCGTCTCATGCAGGGAGTGATCTGGGAGCTCGAGGGCGACTGCGAGGAGTCCGCCCTCCGATGGCGCACGAACCGGCTCCAGGATCTCGGCTTCCCCACATGGGAGGAGGCGATGGCGATCTACGGCCTCCTGCGCGAAGACGAGCGCACTCGGATTGCTGCCGAGGCCTCTGCCCTCGACGTCGCCCCCTTTCACCTCCCCGTGTGGCTGCCCAACCTTCCGGCGGGGACCGACGCGCGTCACGCCGTGTTTCGCGCAGCGGCGGAGCTTTCGCTGGAAGAGCGTCGATCCTTCCTCTACGCGTTTGTCGCGCTTGCGAACAAGGTGGCGGTCGCCGACCGCATGCCCCTTGGCGACTCCGAATCCACGCCCGCGGCAATCGAAAAGGCCGCAGCCGTCGCCAGCACAGGCCTGCTCCATCTGGCCGAGTATCACGGGCTACCCCTCGTCGAGGTGCTGCGCCGCGCACCGCTGGACCGGCTCTTCCGCGTGGGCGCCGGCCTTGACCTTGCCGTGCGGCCGCGGGTAGGCTCGGAAAAATGAGCCCCGGACCCATTCGTGTCGCGATCGCGGGCGTGGGCAACTGCGCCAGCGCACTCCTCCAGGGCATCGACCACTACCGCTCCCTGCCCGCGGAAGCTCATCAGGCGTGGGGCCTCATGCATCTCGAGATGGGTGGCTACCGACCGAGCGACGTGGAGATCGTGGCGGCGTTCGACATCGATCGACGCAAAGTCGGCCGTCGTCTTCACGACGCCGCCCTTGCCGAACCGAACTGCACGACTGCGATCCGTGCGAGCCTCGAACCGCGGTCCGTATGCGTACAAATGGGACCGGTTCACGACGGCGTAGCCCCCCACATGGCCGATTACCCCGCGGAGCGCTCGTTTCGGGTGGCGGATGAGTCGCCCGTCGATGTCGCAAAGGTTCTGCGCGAGAGCGGCGCCGAGATCTTGCTTTGCTATCTGCCGGTTGGTTCTCCAAAGGCCACCCAGAGCTACGCCGAAGCGTGTCTCGAAACCGGCGTTTCCCTCGTGAACTGCATTCCCGTCTTCATCGTTTCGGATCCCCAGTGGAGCGAGCGCTTCCGAGCCGCCGGCATCCCTTGCGCCGGAGATGACATCAAATCTCAGCTCGGAGCAACGATCCTGCATCGGATGCTGGTGCGGCTGTTTATCGACCGCGGTGTCCAGATCACTCGGACCTACCAGCTGAACACGGGCGGCAACACGGACTTCTTGAATATGCTTGCCCGTGACCGCCTGGCGTCGAAAAAGATCAGCAAGACCGAAGCCGTGACGTCCCAGCTCCCCTACGACATCGGCGCCGACAACGTGCACATCGGTCCGAGCGACTATGTACCCTGGCAGTACGACAACAAAGTCTGTTTCTTGCGCATTGAGGGTCGCGGCTTCGGGGGAGCCCCGATCGAGCTCGAGGCGCGGCTCTCCGTGCAGGACTCCCCGAACTCTGCGGGCATTGTGATCGACGTGATTCGCTATGTGAAGCTCGCGCGCGATCGAGGGCTCGCGGGACCCTTGCTTCCAATTTCAGCGTACACCATGAAGCATCCACCCGTGCAGATGGCCGACACTGAGGCAGCGGCGCGGATCGAGGCCTTCCTCGACGATGGAGCATCCTAGGTTCGAACATTACTGTTTGCTGCTTGCTCCGCGGACCTCGGGTGCCGAGCGCACGCCGATTTTCGGGTTGACGCCTGTGGAACGCACCGTGCTCGCCTTCCGGCGAGCTGGGGTGCGCGAGTTCATCCTCGCCGGCGACCCGAGCGCGGTCGCGGCGGCGCAGGCAACGCTTCGGACCGGTCCCTGCCGCGGTCTGCGAGTTCGCTCCTGCGAGGGTCCGCTGCCCGTGCTCCGACGGGGCGAGCGCTTCTGGCTCGCGCGCACGGATTGCCACTACGACCGGCGATTGATCGTTCGCTTCGTGGAATCGGCCCGTCAAGCGTGCGGTAGCGTGGCGGCAGTGGATCTGGGTCGTGACGCTGTGGTTTCCCACCCCAGGGCAGCGAACGTAGCGTTGTGGAGCAGAGGAGGCGTTTGCGCCGCCCAGTCCACGGGCGCGACCGGTGCTCTGCGCAGGGCCGGGCGCGGCCTGGTATCTCCGGACGGAGTTCTGACAGGACTCGCCGTCGGAACGGCCGCCCTGGCGCGGGCGCTCGAGGACCTTGCTGCCGACCCACGTGGGCTCGAGCGCGCGCTTGCGCTCGTGGCTGAGCGCGAGCTCGTCGAGACCTTCGGGGTCGCCGAGCCGTGGCAGGAGCTGGAGAACGAGGGGGACGTGACGCTCGCCCGCCGCAAGGTTCTTGCGGGTGCTGTCGGATTCTCAGACGGCGTTGTGGCCCGGCACCTCAACCGTCCGATCTCGCAGCGCATCACGGAGCGCCTCCTGTCGCGGAACGTGAAACCGTGGCAAGTCTCGGTGACTGTGTTCGTGCTCTCCCTCGCCGCGGGTGCCACTTTTGCCATCGGTCATGCGGCGACGGGCGGCTGCCTCGCTCAGCTTGCCTCCGTACTCGACGGCGTCGACGGTGAGCTCGCCCGGGTACGCTATCAGGACTCACCCTTTGGCGGCGTCTACGACGCACTCCTCGACCGTGTGGGCGACGCGGTGGTGATCGGAGGAATGACGCTCTACGCGTGGTTGGCCGGTGCCGGACACGTCGCGGTGGCGCTCGGCTTCGCAGCCGTTGCTGGAAGCAGCCTCTCGATGTTGGTGAAAGAGAAATACGGGACCCAGTTCCAGCGCACGTATACCGACGACCGAGAAGGGCTGTTTCGCTGGCTCCTTCTGGGACGAGATGGACGCCTCTTCCTCGCCCTTGTCGCCGGCGTCACAGGTCAAGTGGTGCCCGTGCTGGCTTATCTCGCGGTCGGCACGCATCTACACGCTGGACTTCGGATCTACAGGATCCGCACCGAAGCCATCGGGGCGTAGGGCAACGCGGCAGAGGAGAAATGCGAAGACCCGCGAGCCGGTCTGCGCCCACGGGTCTTCTCGTGCAGAAACGCGATCGAACTAGAGGTCCACGGCTTTCAGCGTCTTGCGCTTGTTGCCTGTGGCGCGGGCTTCGGCGCTCGCGATCAAGTTGCGCACGACCTTGTCGAGTGCCCCATAGAATTCACTGCCTACGTTGCACTTCTTTGCCGCCGCCTTGGTGCGGGACTTAGAGATGATGAGTTCACCGCCGGCCCCTTTCGCAGAGGCCTTCTTCTTGGCTGCCATGTTCTGTCCTTACCCTCCATCGTTTCGTGTCGGCATGCTCTGCTGTGCCCCGCGCCCACGGGCGAAACGCAGCCCAGAGCGCGACGGCGGATCATACGGGTTCCCGCCTCGGAGTCAAACGAAAAACGCAGGATTCGGGCCTCTGGAGCCCGGAATACGTGCTTCCCGATCAGATTCCCTCGGTGCGTGTCCGTCAGAGGCGAAGGACCCGGTATCCGGCACGCGGGAAGTGCACGACCACCTCACCTGTCTCGCGAGCGCTTCGACGGAGCGCGACCTCTTGCGCTGAGGAGGCGACGAGCTCGCCCTCGACGGGATCAAATCCATAGTCGTCGGGAAGTACGCGCACTTTTAGGCCGGGTTCCAGTCCACTTGGGTCGCGCAGGTCCTTCTGCATCGCTGTCGCGGAACGAGCCTCACGGGCAATGCGCAGCGCTTCGTCCGGTGCGCATTCACTGCGTCGACCGTGCCCGATGGCCTTCACGCGCTCTGCCCAGGCCTCGAGCCGCGGGAACTCCGAAAAGGTGTTCTTGGTCGGCGGCAATGCGCGAAGGAACCACACCGGATGATAAGCGGCGGCGTCGGCGAGCGAAGGCTGTTCCCCGAGGAGAAATCGGCGTTCGTCGGCGAGTTGCAGATCGATCAGCTGTGCATGAGCCCGCAACTGGTCCGCAGCGAGCGGGGCGTTCTGCATCAGCATTTTGAAGTCGACGTTCCCGCCCATCAGCTTCGTCCGGTCTTCGATGAACTCCCTCGGCACGGCGGCACCGATCTTGCCAAAGACGACCGGGACTGCGGCCAGGAAGACGGACCGATCCGTCCAGAAGCCCAGTGCGTGGCACACACCCTCCGAGCCGCCGGGATAACTCGTCGGCGTTGGGTGAAGCCGCTCGAGAACGCGGGCGATCAGCTGGCTGTCGCAGTAGATGTCGGCCCCGATCTGGAGCACCGGGATCCTGCGATAGCCGCCGGTCAGCGGTACGAGGTGCGGCTTGGGCATCATGTTCGGCTGCTGGACCGAGCGCCAGGCGAGGTCCTTGATGCCGAAAAGGACCCGGATCTTCTCGGAGAACGGCGACGCATCGTAGTGGTGAAAGAGCAGGTCCGTCATGGGGCCCAGTATACGCAGTCTCGGTGCTGGTAGGATGTACTCCCCACCAAGAGGTGTGCCCCATGACGGACCTGCTGCGTTTGCCGCTCACCGATCTCGTCCATCGCCTCGGGCGCCGAGAGTTGTCCCCCGTGGAGTTGATGCGTGTCACGCTCGCCCGGATTGCCGCTACCCACGAACAGCTGAACGCCTTCGTGGCCCTGCGGGACGAGTCGGCGCTCTTGGCCGATGCGCGGCTTGCAGAAGCGCGCATCGCCAGGGGGGAGGCCCGGCCGCTCGAAGGGGTTCCCCTTGGCGTTAAAGATCTCGAAGACGCCTGCGGGCTCGTGACAACCCACGGTTCCCTGCCCTTCAAGAACAACCTGGCGGAACGGGACTCCCTGCAGGTAGAGCGCCTGCGCGCCGCGGGGGCGATCGTGGTGGGCAAGACCAACGCCCCAGAGTTTGGCTGGACCGCCATCACCAAGAATCTGCTGTTCGGCGAGACGCGCAACCCTTGGAGCCTCGATCGCACGCCTGGCGGATCGAGCGGTGGATCGTCCGCTGCAATCGCCGCTGGCGTCGTCGCGATGGCGACGGCCAGTGATGGCGGCGGCTCAGTGCGCCTGCCGGCCACGTTCACGGGATGCTTCGGGCTCAAGCCGAGCTTCGGCCGGATCCCGCATGGGCCCGATGCGCTGTGGGTCACGATCGACACCGCAGGTCACGGACCGCTGACACGAACCGTGGAAGACGCCGCCTTACACCTCGATGTGACGGTCGGCGAACACCCGCTCGATCCTTCGTCGCTGCCCCATCCCGGCGTCTCGTACCGATCGGTCCTCCGCCAGCTGAAGCCCAGTTGTCGCATCGGATTCTCTCCGGATCTCGGCTACGCCGTCGTGCAATCCGATGTGGCGGAGACCGTGGAGACCGCCGCCCTTGTGTTCCAAGAGCTCGGACACTCGCTCGAAATCGTGAAGGGGGGGCCCCCCGAGCTCGGTCGCGACTGGGGCTTTGCGAATGCGTTCGAGTCGGCGGCGAAGCTCCATGCGCTGCTTCCCGAACACGAGGGGGAGTTCGGCCGCCAGTTCATCGCCGGGGTAAAGCAGGGCTGGCAGATGACCCCGGAACGCTGGGCGGCGGCACAGCGCCGACGCGAGGAACTCAATCGCTGGTGCGCGGACGTGTTTGCGCGTTATGACCTCTTGCTTACACCCACGGCACCTTACGATCCGCCGCCGGCCAAGGGACCGTTTCCGACGGAGCTCGAGGGCAGAAGGCTCGCGCTGGCGAGCGTTGCAAGCTTTACGATCCCCTTCAATCTCTCCTGGCATCCTGCGGCGACGGTGCGCGCCGGGTTCTCGAAGGCCGGGCTCCCAGTAGGCCTGCAGATCGTCGGTCCCCGCCATCGGGATGACCTCGTGCTCCAAGCGGCATTTGCATTCGAGCAGGCGCGACCCTGGGCCCACCAATGGCCGGCACTCTGATGCCTGCGTGAAGCTGGCCTGCGAACCCGCGCGGGAAGTCTTTTCGGGATCGAATCTCGGCGCGGGAAGGTTCACCGCGCTCGCAATTTCAGCGTCCCGCCTAGCTCGCAGCGAGCAGGTCGCAGAAGGCCTCCTCAATCCCCTGCCCGAGCTTTTCGACGTCTGGAACGAGCGCAGCGTCGGCGTTCAGCCCAATGTGGAGCGCCCCGTCGTAGGAAAACACAGCAATCCCAAGGCCGATCCCGTCGACGATCGGCACGATCGGATAGAGCCCGTCGACATGGATCGCGCACAGGTACCTCGACTCGCGGGGGCCGGGCACGTTCGTGGCGATCAGATTGGCGAGACGACCAAGGCGCATGCTGCTGCCGAACGCCGCCACAAGCGGCGCGGGTAGCTCATCGAGCGCGCCGAGCAGCGCATCGATCCCCGCCCACGAACTGTCCTTCTTGAGCTGTTCGGTGACCGCACGCGTCGCGGCAAGGCGCGGCACTTCGTGGTTCGGATCGACCGCGAGCGGCACGAGCATGGCGGAGATGCGGTTGCCGAGCGCATTCGCCTCGCTCGCGGAGCGCAGGCTGACCGGTACGAGCGCCGTGAGTTCGAGACCCCGCGTACGAAGACCCGCCGACCGGAGATAGCGGTGCAGGCCTCCCGCGAGGACCGTCAGAACAACATCGTTCACGGTTCCACCCCGGAGCAGGCGGACGCTTCGGATGCCCTCCATTGGAAGACGTGTGAAGTGCAGGATGCGGCGCGCGCCGATGGACGCGTTCCACGGCATGGCCGGGATATCCGCACTGGCGAGACGAAGAGCGGACCAGGCAGCGTTGCGTAGCCGGCTCACGGCCTCCTGGGCTTTTGCGGGCTTCCAAACCGCGTCGACCAAGCGGGCGGCGGCGCGCGCCCGTCCAAGGAATGAATCCACCATGGCGCGGCCGACTCTCTCGCCCAAGCCCGGCATCGCAGGCGCCGGGGTCCGGGGCGGCGGTAGGTCTCTAGGGCGGGGGTCCGTGTCGAGCAGATGCTCGAGGAGCTGGGCACCGGCGAGCCCGTCGATCATGCAGTGGTGAACCTTCTGGAAAAGCGCCGTTCGCCCACCGTCCAGGCCCTCGAGCAGGTGCATCTCCCAGAGTGGTCGATCGCGGTCAAGAGGTTGCGCCAAGAGCTTGGCGACCATCCCCGCGAGTTCGTGTTGCCCGCCCGGGCTTGGAAGCGCCCAGCCGTGCAGGTGGTTGCGCAAGTCGAAGCGCGGATCGTCCTCCCAAGTCGGGTGGCCGAGGGAGAGCGGGACCGGGACAGCGCGCTGCGTGTAGCGATGAAGAGAAGGCAGCCGCGCCTCGACGTGTCGGTAGAGTGCATCCAGCGCGAGCGGACCGTCGAGTACCGCGACGCAACCGATGTGGAGGAGCGCGTTCTTGCGCTCGAGATAGAGGAAGCCCGCGTCGCGTGAGCTCATCCTCGGCGCAAGACGGGGAAACTTGACGGAGCTCATAGGTCCTAATTGCGCAGCAAGAGCCATGCCGGCGCGGCGCCGTCCCCGGCTCCCCGGGCACCGCTCCCCCGCTTAGGTTGCCCAAGTCCTTCGCAACCAGCAGCGGCCGTGCCGCGGCGGCATGCAGGCACGGCACGAAGACGGCCCAACCCCGCAACAAGACGCGCACCGAGCTGGGGAGCTCTTAGCGCGGATCGCCGCGCCGCATCGACTGCTCCCAGTTTCGCCCATCAAAGGGCACCACTTCGAGCTCCGCGAGCTCGACACCTTCTACGCATCGCACATTGACATCAATCCGGTCCGGATCGGAGCGCGGCACGTAGAACGACGCGACGCCGCATACAGGGCAGAAGTGGTGCTTCGCGACGCCGCTGTTGAAGCGATATGTCGCAAGCTGCGATGGCGGTGTGAGAAGCCGGAACCGTTCACGCGACACGATCCAGTGCAGGTAGCCTTTCTTCGTGCAGATCGAGCAATTGCACTGGGAGATCCGCTCGATCGGCCCGCTCACCTCGTACGCTACGCGGCCACAGTGACATCCACCGCGATACACGGTCTCAGCCATCTCCTCCTCCTATCGACTGGCGCCTCGGCTCGGAAGTGTGGTGAAATAGCCGGAGGAACGCGATGAGCGCAACACTTTCGCCCGGGACTCCTGCGCCTCCCTTTCGGCTGCGTACCCTCCACGGCGACGAGGCCGGGGTGGGCAGCGCCGCGACCGGCCCGGCGACGCTCCTTTTCTTCTTCAAGCACGATTGCCCGACTTGTGACTTCGTCGCGCCCCTGGTCGGACAACTTTCGCAGCGGCTCGGGGATGAGGGACTCCGGAGTGTCGCCGTTTCTCAGAGCGATTCCGCTGCGAGCGCCGCCTTTGCGGCGAAGCATGCACTTGAGATCCCGGTGGCGCTGGATGAAGAGCTCAGCGCCTCGGAAGCCTACGCCTTCGACTCGGTTCCGTGTCTAGTCCTGGTTTCAGGCGACGGTCGCGTGCTGCGCGCCTTCCAGGGCTTCGGCCGTGAAGACTTCTTCGCACTTGTGGCGGACGCCGCCCGCACCTGCGGCGCAGCGGTGCCCTCACTCGAGCGGCCGGGCGAGCGCTGGCCAGAGAATCGGCCTGGCTGCGCCTCGCGCGTGCACGATCCAGAGGTCGCGCAGCGCCTCGCCGTCCGGCGCGGCGCTGCTCAGCTCTCGGCTCGGCGCGTGCACATTCCCGTCGCCGACGACCCGTTCGAGTTCTTCGCCGCCCTCGGCATCGACGACGGTCTGCCGGTGGTCCCGCCCACCGAAGCGCGCGTGGTTCGCATGCTGGAGGGGACGAAGCGCTCACCCTCCGAGGTGGTCGCGCTCGTGCCCCCAAATCTCGCACCCGCGACCGTGGAGAAGATCGCGATCAACGCGGTGATGGCCGGGTGTCGGCCCGAGTATCTCCGGATCGTGATCGCTGCTCTTGAAGCAGCGTGCACGGACGAGTTCAACCTGCATGGAGTCCTCGCTACAACCTACTTCCCGACGCCCGTGATCGTGGTGAATGGACCCATCCGCCACGAGATCGGGATCAATTGTGCGGGCAATGTGTTTGGCCAAGGCTTCCGCGCCAACGCAACGATCGGTCGCGCCGTTCAACTCGTGGTCCGCAACGTGGGCGGGGGTAGACCCGGGGAGGTCGACATGGCGACGCTCGGACAACCAGGAAAATACACGTGCTGCATCGGAGAAAACGAGGAGGAAAGCCCCTGGGAACCGCTGCATGTCGAGCGCGGCTTCCGGCGTGAACAGAACACGGTCACCTTGTTCGCGGGAGAAGCGCCCCGCGCGATCCTCGACCAGACCTCCCGCAGCGCCCGCTCCCTTGCCACCAGCATGGGGCTATGCCTCGAATCCGTGGCGCACCCGAAGTTCCACGGCTACGGCGAAGTCCTGCTGGTCGTCTGCCCCGAGCATTGCCGCACGCTCGAAGCCGACGGCTGGTCGAAGGCCGATCTACGCCGGCGGATCCAGGAGGCGACGAGCCGGCCGCTCGGCCAGTGTTTGCCCGACGCCGAGTGCGCAGAGGGCCTCCCGCTCCAGGCGCTGCCCAGCGATCTCATGGGTCAGGATGGCCGGCCGAGGCCCGAGATCCTCGCCCTTCCGCTGCCGAAATTTCGTCGTGACGAGGACATCCTGATCGTGGTCGCCGGAGCGCGCGCGGGCAAGTTCTCGGCGGTTCTTGGCGGATGGGTTGGTGGAAAGATGGGGTCGGTGGCGGTGACGCGGGAGATCGGGGCCTAAGGGGCGACCGAGCCCGTGGTAGAGTGGCCGGGGTGAGTGACAGCGATCGGGTAATTCTCGATCCCACCGCAGAGCGCAGTCCCCTGCGGCGCCGCCTTTCGGCACGCGGGGCTCGCTTGCGCGGCCCGATCGGCCTCGTCGACATCGCAAAGGCGCGGGGCGACGTCTTTCTTGATGAGCTCGAGGTGCGATTGCGCCTGCGCCTGCCGGGCGAACAAATCCTCCGCCTGCGCAAACCGACCTTCACAAAGCCCACACCACCCAGTTTGCGGGACGAGATCGCACAGCGCTGCAGGGTCGTAATCCAAGCGCTGGCGGATTGAGGGTCTTGCACGTCGTGCAGTGTGCACGACCTGGCGGACTACGAGAGCCGGGGCATCGCCACGGTGATGGTCGCATCGAGCGAGTTCATGCACGCCGCGCGCTCGCAGGCCGAAGCTCTCGGGCTCCTGGAGCTTGCCGACCGCGCGGTCTACGTGCCCCATCCGATTCAGGACGCAAGCGACGAGGAGATGCGTGCCAAGGCCCGTGCTGCGGTCAACGCCATCGTGCAGGCCCTTACCGACCCGGCTGCCAAGCCATAACGGCCTTCGCGGCGCCTGGCGCACTCTTGCGTTTTCCGTGTCCGCAGGAAATCCTCGAGCCCGTGAAAAAGGTCACCCTCCGGCCGTGATCACGGTCGCGATGTCCTGTGCAATCCGGGCCGAGCCCATGCGGGTGTGGCGCGCGCTTACCGAGCCGAACGAGGTCGCGGCATGGGACGCCGTGAACGGCAATGGGGGTGCTGTCGATGCTCCCCCAGACTACCCAAAGCCCGGCCAGCACGTGCGTTGGCGCTACCGCCAGGGCGGCGTACCGACAGTCCTTCACGACCGACCGATCGAGGTCGTCCCGGGCGATCATCTGCGTTCCCTGATTGAGCTTGGGCAACTGCGCTTCGACGAGACCTACACGCTCCTCCCGGAAGGTGCGGGAGGGACGCGCCTTGGCCTGCGGATTATCGCAGAGAACGTAGTTCCGGTCGTAGGCGGAGTACTGGATCGGTTTGAAGTCCGGCGCCTCGTCACCGACATGGTGAGCTCAAGCCTCGAAGCGATCCGGGGGTGGTGCGAACGTGATTCTTCAGATGTGTAGGTCCTCTGTTACCCAGCGCGCGGGATCGTCAAAGCGATCGCGCGCGAGGGGGGAAAGATCGACCTCCTCGAATTGGCCCGTGACCATCAGCGATGCGAGGCTTCGGCCCACCGCATAGGATTGCATCACACCCCGACCGGTGAACGAGTGAGCCTCATACAGGTTCGCGAAGCCGGTGACCGCACCTGCGATCCCGCTCCTGTCCGGAGTGACGTCGTAAAGCCCGGACCAGCCCCGCACGTGGCCACAGCGCTCGAATGCGCTCGCCCGATGCGCGAGGCGGGGCCAGATCTCGGTCTCGAAGAAGGACTCACCGTCATACGCGAAGTCGAAGCCGGGCACTTCGTCGGGCGTGGAATACCCGGCGAGCACGTACGACCCTTCCGGGTGAAAATAGAGCCCGCTCGCATCGACGATCATCCCGAGCGAATCGAGTCGTGTGTCGGGAGATAGATCTGCCGCGCGCACGTCGACAAGGGCGATCTGCCGTCGCACGGGCTCGGTCACGTCCCGCACACCGATCTTCGCCAGCAGGACCGACGACCACGCACCGAGGCAGTTGATGCAGATCTCGCAGCGAATGCGAGACTCGGCGCAAACCGCACCGGGTGGTACCCGGTGCGTGGTAAGGATCTCACGGAGCGTTCCGGCGGTGTCGGTCGGGTCACCCCGCGCGACCTCTACCACGTCGAGGTGCGATACGCGCCGAAGGCGCCCTCCCGCTCCAGCGCTGCGCGCCGTAGCGACCCCCGCAACGTAGTGACGATTGCGAAAGCGGACGCCAAGGCGTTCGGCCTCGCTGCGATACCACGCCCGCACCGCGTTTGGGTTCACAAGGCCGTCCCGGGGCGAGAACGTCGCGCCGACAATCTCCTCGCGCGCACGGTCAAGCAGCGGGAAGCGAATCCACACCTCGGAGGGGGCGAGCGCTTCCACGCCAAGACCCCGCGCGTTCTGCAACGCTCGCTTCTCGAGCGCCCGCGCCCAGAGCAAAGGATCCGCATAGAGCCAGAGATACCCACGCTCTCGAAAGCCGAACTCGGCCGCCCGCGCCCGGAAGAAGTCGAGCGTGGCCTTGCAGGCGTCGATGTTGACGGGCTGCCACCAGGTTGCGCGGACACCGCCTGCATTGAGCTCAGAAGAGGCGTAGACCCCTGCCAAATCAAGGTCGACGACCTCGATTCCCATGACGCCGCGGGCAGCGAGCGCCCATGCCACGCTGGTTCCGATGATCCCTCCCCCGACGATCAAGACCTGCGCGCGCTCCGCCATATCAGGAGGCTAGCCCGCAGGACCCGCGCGCGCGGTTCCACGTGTCAGAGAGGTCAGGACCGCGCGAGCAGCATGCGAAGGTGCCGGCGCGCACGGAAGGCACGGGTCTTTATCGCCCCGCGATGCGCCGCGGTCTCGGTCGCAATCGTTCCGTAGTCCTGGTCTTCCATGAAGACCCGCAGCAAGACCTCGCGCTCAGCGATCCCGAGACGCCCCAGTCCCTCACGTACACGCGCTGCCTGCTCTCGGAGCTGCAAGATATCCGGCGCCTGCGGTGCCGGATCGTGCGCTTCAAGCTGCATGCCCTCCGCATCGTGCTTGAGATGGCGCGCGCGCCGGCGTTCGCTGCGCAACCAAACAAGGGCTTCGTTGGTCACGATGCGGTGCAGCCAGGTAGACAGGCGCGCATCTCCACGGAAGTCGGCAACGTGGCGCAGGGCCTTCTCAAACGCGGTCTGGACGACGTTTTCGGCGGCGAGAGCATCTCGCGTGAGACGCTGCGCGACACGCACGAGCCGCGGCGCGAGTTCCTGGTAGAGCGCGCCAAGCCGGAGCGTGGTAGCGCTCGCGCGCTCGGCGCGCGGCACCTTGGTCGCCTCGCGCCTCGCCGGTGATCCCGCCCGGACCGCCAAGCCCACGTCGCGCGCTGCTGCGACCCGCAAGTGTTCCTCCTCTGATGTCTCTCCATACGCGCGAAAAGCCCTTCGGGTTTCGGGGAGAGCGCTCAACCGCTGCGGGGCGCGTCGCGGATGACAGCGGCTGCGTGCGGCAGCGGGCTCGCGAAAGCCTTAGCCGCCTGGCGCGCTCCTCCGAAACCGGGCCCACGGCGCCCACGTCTGGGCTGGACCCGTCACGGCTGCGAACGAAGCCATTCCTTTTGCCGGAGGCCCGAGGAGCAGGCATTCCGCCCGATCCACAAAAGGCACCGGCGGGCCTCATCGTCAAGCGGGCCGACGCTAGGATCTGCGCCACGTGAAGGCCGTCTTCTCGATCTTCCTCGCCCTGCTGCTCGCGCTCTCCAGCTGCGGCGGCCCTGCGCGCTGGACGCGTCCAGTTCCCGAAGCTCCCATGATCGACGCGACAAAGGTCGCGGAGGACGTGGGCTGGCTAGCGGACGACGCGCGCGAAGGGCGAGGCCTCGGGACGGCCGGCCTGGACTCGGCGGCACGCTACCTCGCCAACGGTTTCCGGGATGCCGGTCTTGCGCCGGGCGGACGCGGGGGGGCGTACCTCAGCCCGTTCGAGATGCCTGTCGCGATTCGCATCACGCGAGCAGATCTCGTGCTCGGAGAGATTGCACTCGTTCGGGGTCGCGACTTCGAAGCCTACCTCTCGAGCGCAGATGGAGAAGCGCAGGGAGAGGTTGTATTCGCTGGTTACGGAATCAGCGCGGACGGACTCGGCTACGACGACTACGCGGGCCTCGACGCAACGGGCAAGATCGCGCTCGTTCTCGACTACCGTCCCGCGGACGCGACCGGTCCCCTTAACGGGGCGGCCGGAGCGCCGTACCTGTCTCGAGCGTACAAGACGCTGAACGCCCGGCGACACGGAGCGATCGCCGTGCTGATCGCGCCATCGATCGTCCCGACACCGGAGGTTGTGGAACGGCTCCCGCGAGCCGACAGCGCGAACCCAACGCTCCAGGCCGGCGAGACGATCGCGCTCGCCGTCTCGCGCGCCGCGGCGGAGCGAATCGTCGCGGGGGCACGGGGACCCAGCCTGGCTTTGCGTCAAGCCGGGATCGATGCCTCCGGCCAGCCTGGCTCGGCGCCCCTTGCGGGCGCGCGGGTGCGGGTACGGGTGCAGATCGAACGGCGCATGGGCACCGTCTCGAACGTGGTGGGGATCCTCCGCGGCAGCGACCCGGCGCTGGGGCGCGAAGCGGTCGTGGTGGGCGCCCACTACGATCACCTCGGCCGGGGCGAATACGGTTCTCTCGCGCCGGACCGACGGGGCGAGGTACACCCCGGAGCTGACGACAACGCCTCCGGTACGGCCGGACTCCTCGCGCTCGCGAGAGCCTTCGGTGCGGCAACGCCGCCGCCGCGCACGCTCGTACTGGTAGCGTTTACGGGGGAGGAGGCCGGTCTCGTCGGATCGAGCGAGTACGTGCGCAATCCCGCCTGGCCCCTCGCCGACACCATCGCCATGGTGAATCTCGACATGATCGGTCGCCTCCGCGATCAACACCTCACGGTGTTCGGCGCAGACACGTCTCCCGCGTTCGAGTCGCTGGTCGACCGCGCCGCGGCGGGGCTCGAACTCACTCCCTCGTTCGAGAACGGGGCCTTCGGCCCCTCCGACCAGACATCCTTCTACAGCCAAGGCGTGCCCGTACTCTTTTTCTTTACGGGGACCCATCCTCAGTACCACACGCCCGACGACCAAGCGGCGCTCGTGAACGCCATAGGCGAGGCTCAGGTGCTTCGCCTTGTCTATCGCACGACCGCCGCGCTCCTCGCCGCACCCCAGCGGCCGCCGGCAATCGCCCACGCGCAGCCCGTACATGCCGCGGGACCCGCGCAGGCGGGCCCGGGCTACGGCCCCTACCTCGGCACCATTCCCGAGTTCGGCGGACCGCCTGTGCGGGGCGTTCGCATCCAAGGGGTTCGGACCGGGAGTCCGGCGGAGGCGGCGGGATTGCACGGGGGCGATGTGATCGTCGAGTTTGACGGGGCCGCCGTCGCGAACCTCGAGGAGTTCTCTGCACTCCTATTCACCGCCCGGCCGGGTCAGCGCGTGGAGATCGAGGCGATCCGGGACGGCGTTCGGATCCGGACCGCGGCGACGCTCGGGCAGCGGCGATGACCCGTGGTTCGGAGCGCAGCATCGCGATCGTCGGCGCGGGCGCCGTGGGCCTCGTCGCCGGTGCTCGCCTCGCTTCGGCAGGCCGGGCAGTCCGGTTCTTCGTTCGCAAGCAGGAGGCCGCCGATGCGATTCGGCGCGACGGCGTGCGCTTCGAAGACCCGGGCTCCGGCGAGGTCGTGCGTGCACGCGCCGAGGCAACCCTTGGATTGGACCCCGCAGCAGGCGCGACCTGTTCCGTCGTGTTGCTGTGTGTGGGGAGCTGCGACACCGAGCTCGTGGCGCCGGCCATCGGCGCGGCGTTTGCGCAGGTTCCCGTTGCCTGCGTCCAGAACCACGTCGTGAATGAGGCGACCCTCGCCAAGTACGTGCCTCGCGTCCTCGGCGTCGTCTGGCGGCAGACCTGCACGCGCATTGCCCCGAACGCCGCAGTCAGCCTCGGGCGGGGCCGCGTCGTGGTGGGCGCCTATCCCGAAGGTGGGGGAGCAGACGTCGACGCCCTCGCGGGAGACTTCCAGGCCGCGGGCTTCGACGTCGGCATCTCCCAGCGCATCGCCGATGACAAGTGGCTCAAGCTTTGTGTCAATCTGATGAGCACACCGAACGCCCTCGTACATCCGCGCGACCACGTGACACAAGCCTTCGTGGAGACCAAAGCGCGGCTGCTCGAGGAGGCTCGCGCCGTCCTCGAAGCCGCGGACATCCCGGCCCGCAGCTGCGATGGACGCGACCGCTCGCTCGACGAGGAAATCGCGTTCCAGCGCGCCTCGCTGGCCCAGGGGACGAGCGCTCGACGCCTTCCTGTGTATAATCAGATCTGGGCCGCTTTGCAGGATCGCCGAGCGGTGGAAGCCGACGGATACCACCGCGTGATCCTCGAGCTCGGAAGGCGCTATGGGATCCCGACGCCGGTCAACACCCGCGTTCTAAGGATGCTCGAACGCGCCCATGAGGAGAGCTGGGGACCCGAGTGCCTGGCCGCCGCTCAGCTCTTGGAGCCGGACTGAGCACGCCGGCCGTTACGGCTTTGGCGGATTGGCTTTGGGATCGTTCCAGACTTCCGTATCGGGATGGAACGCCTTCCAGGCGAACCAATACGCCTCCGTCACCTCGATCTCCTTGGGAACGTCCCACTGGAAAAAGGCGGCTTCGCTATCGTACAGGATCCGGATCGTCTTCCCCTGGAATTCATCAGTCACCCGCCCGCCCGCGGCCGTGAGAAGCGATCCCAGGTAGGCGCGCGCCTTGCCCTTCGCGACCACGCCCAAGACGAGCTCCTTCGAGTGAAAGCGTGTGTCCTTCGCAGCGAGAGGGAACGGGATCTCTTCTTGAAGCCAATACGCCTTGTAGGGGCTATACCGATAGTCGATCCCTTTCGGGTCGGGACGCACGAGCACGGTGGAGGTGGGCGCGCGGCCGAGCCAAAGGTCGCGCGGTTCCTCTCGCACTCGGATGCGGTCGAGCTGCCTCCCGGCCAGAGGTCCTGAAATCGCCTGCCCCGTGAATTGGGACCACAGACTCTCCGTCTCACGGTCGTACATCAGGCTACAAGCGTTGTAGACGAGACCGGACACACCGAAGTTGAGATCCTTGTCCGCGACGCTACGACGAAAGCCCCGCGCTGTTCCAGCAAGAGGATCATAGGAAACTGCGATCGGCACACCCGCCAGGACGTCATTTACGATCTGGTGTCGCTCCATGAGATGCACGGGGTAGGCACGTGCCTCGCCGTTGAGCTCGATCCCGATCACGGGCGTGTCCCCCGCAACCCAGGTCGCCTGCTCGGGGATCACGAATCGCGGATCATCGACCGCCTTGATTTGGTCGCGCGCAGGACCTCCCGCACGCATGAGCTCGGCCTTGACCCGGAGAGGGACGAGCCGGAATCCGTTGAGCGTCTGCGGGGCGGTCCCTCTGGAGGGCGTTCCCGCCCCCGGCGGGCCCTCTGCCGCGCGACCCAGGGGCGCCGCGAGGAAAAGCGCGGCCACGATCGCGGCAGCGCGGCGAGAGGACCCTGAGGTCACCGTGTCGCCACGGCCGCAACGCTCTCACGCACGATCGAGAGCAGAAGCATGAGGTCCTCGTCAGAGATGATGAGCGGCGGCGCCACATAGACCACGTTGCCGAGAGGGCGCAGGTACGCACCGCGACGCCTGGCTTCCTCGTACACACGCCAGCCCGCTCCGGCGAGGTATCCCGCACCACCTTCGAGATCGAGCGCCCCGACCATGCCGAGGGCGCGTGTGCGCACGACTCCGGGGAGATCCGCCATCTCCGCGAAGGCTTTTGCAATGCGAGGTGCGCGGGCTCGAACGCCCTCGACCACTTTGTCTTCTTCGTAGATGCGCAGGACCTCGCGGGCCACGGCTGCGCCGAGCGGGTTTCCACAGAACGAGTGACCGTAGTAGAAGGCGCGCTCGGGCGTGCCGAGGAAGCCCTCGAAGATCCGGGAAGTGGTGAGCGTCGCGGCCATGGGCAGCATGCCGCCGGAGAAACCCTTCGCTGTGCAAAGCAGATCAGGCGACACACCGCCGTGCTGGCAGGCCCACATCACGCCAGTGCGGCCATACCCCGTAAAGACCTCGTCGGCCACGAGGAAGACATCGCAGGTGTCGCACAGGGTCCGCACCGCGCGCAGATACGCGGGCTCGTAGATCTGCATGCCGGAGGCCCCCTGGACGAGCGGTTCCAGCACGACCGCCGCGATCTCGTCCGAGTCTCTCCGCACAATTCGATCGATGGCTTCGAACGCGCGCTCGTAGGCCCTGTCCTCCGCCGGCGACGGTACGTGGACGCAGTCCAGCAAGACGCCCGCAAAAGGGCGCCGAAAGACCTCGACGCCTCCCAGCGCAGTCACGCCGAGGGTCTCACCATGGAAGGCACCGTCGAGTGCGACGAAACGCCGGCGGGACGGGCGTCCATTTTGCGCCCAATACTGGAGTGCCAGCTTCATCGCCACCTCGACCGCCGTCGAGCCATCGTCGCTGAAAAAGACGTGCTCGAGGCCGTCCGGTGCCACCTGGCACAGCGCTTCCGCCAGCAGGGCGGCACCTTCGTGAGTCGCTCCCGCGAGCGATGAGTGGCAAAGGGTGTCCGCCTGCCGCTTGAGTGCCGCGACGAGCCGGGGGTGGTTGTGGCCGAGTGCGCACACCCACCAAGACGCATTGCCGTCGAGGTAGCGGCGGCCGTCCAGGTCGAACAGCCATGACCCTTTGGCGCCAGCCACGACAAGCGGGTCGACGCGCGCCCGATAGTCGTCCATCGGGGTGTACGGATGCCAGATGCGTCGCTTGTCGAGAGCGACGATGCGGGAGCGCTCGTCTGACATCGGACCTCGTGAGCCTAGAGGCACAGCTCCGCGAGCAGCCGCAGCGCCTCGGGCTGGCCGGATCCGATCAGCAGAGTCGGCACCTGATGCGCCTTCCACGCCTCGATTCGGTCACGGATGCATTCTTTGGGTCCCACGAGTGCGATCGCGTCGACGAGGGCATTCGGCACCGCGGCCATCGCCTCCGCCTTCTTCCCTGCAAGGTAGAGGTCTTGGATCTTTAGGGCCTCTGCTTCGTAGCCAAGACGCTTTGCATAGTCGTTGTAGAAATTCTTGCCGCGCGCTCCCATGCCACCGATATACAGCGCGAGCATCCCCTTGACCGGCATCCGACACTTCTCGAGGTCATCGCCGAGAATACAAGTAACGAAGGGAGCAATGTCGAAGTTGGCAAGGCTCTTCGGTGGAAGGCCCCGTCTGCGATGCTCTTCGTTCGCGCGGGCAAAGCCCTTGTTGAGATCGGGTTGGAACAAGGCCATGCGCTCGGGGATCATCCATACGGGAATGAGCCCGTCCGCCACTTCGGCACTGCAGGCGACACCGTTCGGACTGATGGATGCGGTGTAGATCGGAAGATCCTTGCGACCATGAAGGATGCTCTTGAGAGGTTTGCCGAGACCCGACGCGCCCGCACCCGTATACGGAATCTCGTAGTGCTCGCCCTTGAACTCAAGGGGACCCTCGCGCGCCAGGATCTGGCGGACGATCGTCACATATTCACGCGTCCGTGTGAGCGGCTTGCCGTACGCGACACCGTGCCAGCCCTCGATGACCTGCGGGCCCGAGGGACCGAGACCGAGGATGAAGCGGCCGCCCGAAAGGGCGTCGAGCGTCATCGCGGTCATCGCCGTCATCGCCGGGGTGCGTGCAGGCATTTGCATGATGGCGGTACCCAGGCGGATCTTCGTGGTGCGCGCACCGATCCATGCGAGCGGCGTGACAGCATCCGAGCCATAGGCCTCGGCCGTCCAGATCGAATGGAAGCCGAGGCGCTCGGCCTCGAGCACGAGATCGAGATTCACGGACATCTGCGGTCCGGAGTAGCCGGTCGTCAGGCCGAGGCGCATATCTCTCTCCTTTCGCGAGGTACGCCGAGCTTAGCTGCTCCCGAGGACCCGGTCGTGGGGGCGCGCAGGTGCGGGCCCGCAGCTCCGCAGGCGAAGACCCGCGAGCAGCGACCTTCAGTGTCAGAGGAGCAGAAGGCACCTTTAGCGGAAGTCGAAGCTCGCGACGGGATCGCTCGCGGGAAAGGTCGCCTCGATCGCCGCGTCCAGCTGTGCGTCACGCTCGCTCGCGGTGGAGTTTCGCCCGGTCGCCGGGGTGGACCTCCCATTGCCGCCTCGCTCTTGCTCGCCCATACGTCCCTCGCAGGCTCCGACGCACCGCGTCGGAGCCCGAACGGCTTAGCCCATCGTCGATGTGGCCTCGGGCAGGATCTTGTAGATCACGCGCACCTCGCCCGGCTTGCGCAGTGGGTATTTCTCGACGCCCATGTAGCGCTTGGCCAGCCGATCGATCTGCGCATCCGCGCCCTCTTCGGTGACGCTCACCACGCGACCCCGCACCTCGAGGTAGCGATAGGGATTTTCTGGATCCTGGATGGAGAGTGCGACACGAGGCTCGCGTCGCAGGTTTTTGTCCTTCTGGCGTCCCTTGGCCGAATTAATGAGCACATGGGTTCCATCGAAATCGCACCAGACCGGTGTGACCTGCGGACTGCCATCGGGCATGAGAGTGGCGAGGTGGGCGAAGCTCTTCTTGTGAAAGAGGTCAAGAAAGGCATCGGGTACCTGTTTGGCCATGTTTACCTCCTCTCGAACGACATCGTCACCCTGCATGCTATCTCGCGGGGGACGGATTGCATGCGTCCCGCGGTTCGCGCGCTTGGGCCGCGGGTTGCGCGGCTCACGCTCGTCCAACCAAGTGGAGGATGCGGAATTGGCGGGCCGCCTCAATGACGACGGCGGTGAGTCCCTAAGATTCGTCGAGAGCGGCCGCTCTCGCCCATACACTGCGCGTACCCCGGCGGCAGAAGACAACACGCCGCCTTCGCGGAGCGCGAGCGCTTGGCGCGAGTCCGCAAGATGCCGTCCTTGCCTAGGAGCGCGGCGACTCCTCGGGGCAGACGTTGAGCTCGAGCAGCTCCGTGCGACGAAGAACGCTCACTGTGCTCGACACGCCGGCGCGCTCCGACGTCAGCAGCCGGTGCAGATCGTCGACGCTCGTCACCGGGCTGTCCGCGAACCGGACGATCACGTCGCCTTCGGCGATTCCCGCGCGCTCAGCGGGACTCGCGCGCTCCACCGCGAGAACGAGGACCCCGGTCTTTTGGACGAGGCCGTGATGTCTTGCGATGGCGCGGTGAATGGGCGCGCCCTGTCCGCCGACCCCGAGGTGGCTGCGTCGAATTCGGCCTTCCTTAATCAGCTGGCCCGCAACCCGCTTCACAAGGTCGATCTCGATGGCGAAGCAAAGCCCCTGCGCCGCCGCGATGATCGCGGTGTTGACGCCGATGACCTCGCCGCGTGAGTTGACAAGAGGGCCGCCCGAGTTGCCGGGATTGAGTGCCGCGTCGGTCTGGATCACGTTGTCGATGAGCCGGCCCGAGGTCGACCGCATCGAGCGGCCGCACGCGCTTACGATTCCCGCCGTGACCGTGCTCTCGAAACCAAACGGGCTGCCGACCGCGATCGCGAGCTGACCCGGACGTACCCGCCCGGAGTCGCCGAGGCTCGCGGCGCGAAGCTCCGGTGCGTCAATTTTGAGAATGGCGAGGTCCGTGTCGGGATCGTCCCCCACGAGCAACGCCTCGCGGCGGGCGCCGTCGGGTGCGCTCACCTCGATCCGAGCGGCGCCATGAACGACATGGCTGTTTGTGACGAGGAGACCGTCGGGGGTGAGCACAAAGCCGGAACCGCCCCCGCGTACGGCCTGACCACCACGCCCCGCCCGTCGTCCCTCAATCTGCACGTGGACGACGGAGGGACGAATGGCTTCAACTGCGCTGGTGACCGCGCGGGAGTAGGCGTCGAGGAGCTCCTCCTCGCGGTCCTCCGGCCTCGGGCGCGCAGCGTCGACGTCCTGTCCATGGGAAATCAGTCGGAGTGCAGGCATGGCAATTGTTCTCGGCACCGCACAAGCGAGGTCAAGCCGCGCCATCCCATCGGTACCTGGATACAGGATGTGGGAGGGTCGTGGCGGATGACGTCCCTCGCCCCCCAAGGCCATTTCTTGTGTCTCGGGTATGGGCTGCGTCGAACCAACCGTTCTTTGTCCTGGCCCTTCCCCCGGGTGCCCTTGACGACGTTGTGGGCCGCCGTCGGCTGCTCATGGTCTCGCAGGCCTGGATGCGGCTCCCCGCCGCCGCCCTCGGAATCCTCACCTTGAGGGGCGCCGTCTCGCCGGTCGGTCTCGCGGCGGTTCCACCGGACCCGAAAGTCGCGCCCGCGCTGGACTCACGTCTCGGCGGGGGTTACGTCGAGAGGCAACTCGATCACGAACTTGGTGCCGCGTCCCTGTTCCGACTCCACCCAGATGCGGCCGCCGTGCCGCTCGACGATGCCATGCGAGATCGACAGGCCAAGGCCCGTCCCCTTCCCCACGGGCTTCGTGGTGAAAAAGGGGTCGAAGATCCGGCTCCGAATCTCCGCCGGGATTCCCGGCCCGTTGTCTTCGATCTCCACCCGCACTCCACCCTCGATTGGTCGCGTGCGGATCCAAATCGTGCCCTTCTTGCCCAGCGCGTCGCAGGCGTTGATCAAGAGGTTCATGAACACCTGGTTCAGCTGGCCCGCGTAACAGCGAATTCGGGGAAGCTTGCCGTACTCGCGCTCGACGTGGATGCCGTCCTTGAGGCGCGGCTCGATCAGGGAAATCGTGCGATCGAGGCCGTCGTGGACGTCGACCTCTTGGAGGTCCGCTTGGTCCACCCGCGAGAAGGTACGCAGGTCCTCCACGATCTTCTTGACGCGCGCCGTGCCCTCCCGACTGCGGACGAGGAGCTTCGCCAGCGCCTCTCGCGCACGGTCGGCATCCGGACCTGCACCCTTGCTCTCGATCAGCTTCCGAATGTATTCGTCCATCAGCTGCAGGTTCGCGTGCACGAACCCGATCGGGTTGTTGAGCTCATGGGCGATGCCGGCCACGAGTTGCCCGAGCGACGCCATCTTCTCGCTCTGCACGAGCTGAGTCTGAGCTTCGCGCAGGGCCTGGGTGCGCTCATCGACGCGCGCTTCGAGCGTCGCGTTCAGCTTCGCGATTTCGTCGTAGGCCTTCGCGTTCTCGATCGCGATCGCGCTCTGGTTGGCAAGCGTGCGGAGCAGCTGCCGGTCATCGACGCCCAGCCGCTCGCCCGAGAGCTTATGACCCACGGCGATCACACCGAGCAGATCCATCCCAAAGAGAATCGGAACCAGCAGTTCGACCTCGAGTGTGTCGAAGACGTCCCGGCAGGCTTCACGCACCTCCGCGTCCGTCTCGTCATCGAAGTCGAGGCGCGAGAGCGCCCGGCGCGCGAGGAGGTAGGTCACGATCGGGTGGTCGGCGGGGAGGACGGTGTCGAGGGCGTCGTCGTCCCAGTCCCCCCGCGAACCCGCGGGCTGCAGCACGCCGTGTTCGGCGTCGAAGAGCAGAACCATCGCGCGCTCCACGCCCATGGTGTCGGTGAGTGCGATCAGAATGCGGTCTCCGATCTCCTTCATCGACAACATCGAGACCATGGCCTCGGAGATCTCGCGCACCGCGACCCGGTAGGCGGAGCGGTCGCGGTCGAAGACGCGGTCGACAAGCCGCTGCATGCGCGTGCGGAGCGGATTGAAAGCGAGGATCGCGAAGAACAAAAACGAGATCTGGAACCAGCGGGACTGTGCGCTGACATTGAAGCGCGAGACCGCGGCATCGGCGAAGGTGATGAGAAGTGCAAAGACGCCTGTGATCGCCAGAGTGGCGGCGCCGTATGCCGCCGACGACTTCGCCACGACGCGGATTTCGAAAAGCTGGCGTCGCAGGATGCCGTAGCCGACGGCGAGCGGGAATGTAAAGAACCAGAGCAGGGCGACGTACCAGGGCAGGGACGTGCGCAGGATCATCTGAGCAACCATGATCAGAAGGACCGGGACAAAGCTCACGAGCGCGCCCAGAAGCATCACGTCGGCGCGGTCTGTGCTTCCTCCTTCGCGCATGTGACGGCGCTCGTGCGCCAGGAACCCGATGCAAGCGAGGCTTATTCCGATGGTGAAGCAGAACGCGAGCGTCGGGATCAGTACGGGAGGGAGCCCGAGGCGCTCGCCCCCAAGGGAGAAGATGCCCAGGGCGAAGGCCAAGGCATACATGAGAGGCCGCAGCCCCCGCCGTCGCACCACCCAGCCGGGCTCCACGGGATAGGTGCTGAACAGATGGAAGACCGTCGCCCCAATGAAGGGGATGTTGAAGAGCATGCGGGGACCCGCAAGCGGTATCGGCACCCAGTCAAAGCTCAAGCACAGCTGCGCAGACATCGTGGAGCAAAAGAGAACGAGCGCCCAAGCCTCGGCGCGGTCGGGACGCAATCGCCAGACCACGAACCCGATGGCGAGGTAGATGACGGACACGAGCAGGAGCCCGGCGTAGAGGGCCGCCCACCAGGTGGGAATGGTAGCGATGCTACACATCTTCGGTTTCAGCGCGACCGTGTAGGCACGACCCCCGCGCTCAAACTCGTAGAGATTCGGACGGCCGAGATGCAGCACGTCGCTCGGGTTGAGGATAAATCGATAGATCGACCCGCCGTCGATCGTGAGCAGCCGATCCCCCGCCTCGACACCCGCGGCGGCAGCGGCGGCGGCGGGGGGACCTGGGTCCTGCACGATCACCGTCCCGGCCACGCCCGTCGTCTGGAACGGCAGGATCAGGGAGTCTTGGGGATAGACAATGGGCAAGAGCGCGAGCACGATCGCGACGAGCGCCCAGCTGACGGCAAAGGCCGCCGTCACCCGGCGAAAGCGAAGGGTCGCCGTGGGATTCATGCAGCTCCGGGCACCCGCACGGATGGTAGGCGCGCAGGCTCGGCGCTGTCAAAGACCCCTGGAACTACCGGGCTTGCTTCGCCTCGAAGTTGATCGCGGCTTGGTCAAGGTCGCGGCTGCCCCCGCCGTAGTTGTAGCCGGAACCGTTGAGCATGATCGCGCTGCCATCCGGCGGCAGATCTCCCGCCGACTTCGCCGTGATCAGTCGCTGAATCTCGGCGACCCGTGACTGGAGATCGGGTCCGGTGGGCGCTCCCGCCGGGCACTGCAGAGTCGGCGACGGGGCGGGCTTGGCCGGGTCCGGGCCAAACAGATCGTCGGCTCGGGCCGGCACAGCGGCAGCCAGCCCGCAGGCCACCACCGTGGCGTACGCGGCGCGGCGCAAGGACGAAGGGGTGCGATCGCTCATGGCGGCCTCCATGGTATACCCTCCTCCGCGTTTTCCTGATCGGTCGGTGGGGCGCGGATCTTGATGACTCCGGCCGGACGCGCTGCGCACCAGCTGCAGCTGTCCTGCGCGCCGGCAGCCGGGCTTCCCGAGTGGTGAGCGGTGCACCTTGTCACTTTCGAGCGGCGGGAGGAGCGCGGAATCCGCGACGCGGCGGAGCGTGGTGACGATCGCCTGCTCGGTGAGCTCGCAACACTAGGGCTTGACCTTGGCCAGTCGGGGAGCGGCGGCGGGCGGCGCGTGGGCGCACTGCTTCCGCCAGGTCCCCATGCCGGGAATGTGGTCGATTTGAACCGTGCGCTTGCCGTCCTCCATGCGCTCGAAGACGTGGGGGCTCCGGAGGCGCAGGCCGATTCCCTGCTCCCGACGAACCCGCATGCTTTTCTGCGTCAGCTCACTCGTGCGCTGCCGGCCGCGCAGCGGGCACTTGAGTTCGTCGCCGAAGCGAGCGAGCGCTACGACGCTCCGGACCTCGTGCGGGCGGGGGTCATCCTGCCGCGCCGAAGCGTTCGCCTCGCCGCTCCGGTACCGCGACCCGGAAAGATCTTGGCGGTTGCGCGCAACTACGCCGCCCATGTCGCCGAGGCGGGAGGGACGGCGCCCCCAGAGCCCGTCCTGTTCCTCAAGGCGCCCTCCTCGGTGATCGGCCCGGAAGATGAGATCGTTCTGCCGAGGCACAGCCAGGCGGTCGACTACGAGGGCGAGCTTGCGGTCGTGATCGGGCGCGTTTCGCGCCACCTGACGGAGGAATCGGCGCTCGAGGCTGTGGCAGGTTACACGGTGGCGAACGATGTCTCGGCGCGCGACTACCAGAACGTTCGGGGGCAGCACTTTATCGGCAAGTCCTGTGACACCTTCGCGCCGCTCGGGCCCTCTCTTGTCACGCCGGACGAGATCCCCGATCCCCACGATCTTGCGATCCGTACTTTTTTGTCGGGTGAGTTGGTCCAGTCTGCGCGGACCAAGGAGATGATCTTTCCGATCGCACGCATCCTCGCGTTCGCTTCAAAGCTCATGACGCTCGAGCCCGGCGATGTCCTGCTGACCGGTACGCCGGCGGGGGTCGGGATGGCACGCAAACCGCCTCGCTACCTGCAAGACGGCGATGTCGTCGACGTCGAGATCGAGCGCATTGGTCGGCTGCGGAGCTTCGTCACGACGGAGCGGAACTGAGGTGGGAACCCGGATGAAGGCCCATCCCTCTATCCTGGACCGCGAGCGGTCGGTGCTGCTCGTGATCGACCTTCAGGAGTCCTACCGGGGAAAGCTCGCCAATGAGCCCCGCGTCGTCGCCACGGCGGCGAAGCTCCTCGATGCGGCCGGGTTGCTCGGGATCCCGGTCGTCGTGACCGAGCAGTACCCGAAGGGACTCGGCGCCACGCGGGACGAGCTGGTGAGCCATCTGCCGGCCAGTGCGAGGCGCTTTGAAAAGACGAGCTTCTCTTGCCTCGGCGCACCCGGACTGCGCGAGCACCTTCGCGAGCTCGGTCGGGAGCAGGTCGTCGTGGCGGGGATCGAGACGCACGTGTGTGTAAGTCAGACCGTGCACGACCTCCTCGCCAGCGGCCTTCAACCCCATCTCGTGCGTGATGCGATGAGCGCGCGTTTCGCACTGGAGGACGAGACAGGCTTTGCCAAGATGCTGGCGTCCGGCGCCATCCCGGCGTGCCTCGAGGGCGTGCTTTTTGAGTGGCTCGGCGACGCCCGCGCAAAGGAGTTCAAGGCGGCGCACCGGCTCGTGGTGTGAGGGCTCGCCCTAGAGCGGTACAGGCTCGTATTGCAAGAGGACCCGCTCGCCAGAGGCGTGTCCCGCACGCATGCGGTCCCGCCAGCTCGGGAACTCGCTCGGATACTTCTTCTCGTATGAGGCCAGCAGCCGGGCGAGCAGCGCGTCGTCCCGGCGCTCACGCACGCGTGCATCAAAGCTCGGTCCGTCGCGGAAGGCCTCGCTGTGGCCGATCATCTGCTTCCAGCGGCCGTAGTTCCCGACCCAAAGGCGCGCCCGCTCCAAGCCCTTTTCGGCGCTTCGCGCCTTCCACGACAGCTTGGCGGTGGTGAGCACAACGGAACCGTCGAGCCAGGAGTACCAGACCTCGCCGTGGCAGCTGCTCTCGCGTCCATCACGACGCAGCGGGCAGACATAGACGAAGGGGCTCGACTCCAGCGCAGCAACGGTCCGGGGGGGAAGCGGCGCCTGCGCCTCGAGCGCGCCTGCGAATCGCGAAGCCAGCGGGAACGCAAGGGCCGCAGCCGCCGCGCCGCGCAGGAAGGTACGCCGGTCCAGCACGGCGCACCGAGGACCCTCGCTCAAATGCCAGAGCCTTCCTTCTCCTCGCCAACGTGAATTCCGCACTCCTTGGTCTCCGGGTTCTCCCACCACCAGCGGCCCGCGCGCGGATCCTCGCCCGCTTGGATGGCACGGGAGCACGGGTCGCAGCCGACGGAGGGATAGCCGACCGCATGGAGCCGGTTCACCGGGACGTTGTTCGTTCGGATGTATTGCCAGACGTCGTCGGCCTTCCAGTCCGCGAGCGGGTTCACCTTCACGATCCCGGCGTGGGTGGCGTCGATCTCGACCTTCTGAATCGCGGTCCGCGTGACCCCCTGATCGCGTCGGAGGCCGGAGATCCAGGCGTCGAGACCCGCGAGATAGCCGTTTAGGGGATCGACCTTCCGCAGCCGGCAGCAAAGCTGCCGTTTCTCGATCGATTCGTAGAAGAGGTTCATCCCGTGCTCTCGGACCATAGCCTCGACGGCCTTCGCATCCGGAAAGAGCACCTCGATTTGCTTGTCGTAGCGGTCGCGGATCCGGTCCATCAGGTCATAGGTCGCTTGCGGAAGGCGGCCCGTATCGAGTGTGAAGACCCGAAACTCAGGTTCGATCCGGCTCAGCATGTCGAAGAGCGCCATCCCCTCTGGTGCACCAAAAGAGCAGGAGAGCGCGATGCGCGGGTGAAACGTCTTCAGCGCCCAGACGAGGAGCTCGTGCGTCGAGAGGGCCTCGAAAACACCCGACTCGATGTCGCGCAGCAGGTCGCCGGGGGCGGGCTGGAGGGCGAAGCGGGAGCTCGGGGGGGACATGGTGAGGATCGATACTACCGTTGGAAGCCGTAAGATCAACCCAAAATACCGCACATTTGAGTCAAGATTTTACGCAGAGCGAGACTCCGACGAGCGGAGAGGAGTGCGAAGCGGGTCGGCAACGGAACGTGCGGATGCGGCTTAGTTGGGTCCATACAACGAACGGTTCTCTCACTCCGCCGCGAGACTGTCGATGCGCCGCAGGCCGCCCTGGTCCTCGAGTAACTCAAAGCCCGCTCGGGCCTGCTCCCTGTGAAAGCGCACTTGTTCGACTTCGTGCCGAGAAAGGCAGAGCCGGGCGAACATTTCGTGGGTTTGAGCCAGGCCATCAAGATCTTGGAGCGCCCGAAAGCCCTCGAGCGCTCGCTCAAGATGCGATTCGGCGAGCTTCGAATCCCCGAACGCGAACTCCGCACGCCCGAGGTTGAGCTCGTTGCTTGCAGCGCCGAGCGCGTCCCGTTGGGCCTGATTCGATGCCAGCGCCGAGCTGAGGAGCTCGCGTGCGCGCGCCGGGTCTCCGCTCTCGCCTCGGGCAAGGAGGTAGAGCGCAAGGTCGTTCTCCAGGACGGCTGCGAGCGGCGTGCCCGCGTCCGCGAGTGTAAGCGCGTCCTCCGCGCTCTGGACGGCGAGCACGGTCTGCTGCTGTGCAGCTGCGCACCGGGCTAAGCCCCCAAGGTCTCGCGCCTGGTCTTGCCTTTGTCCGAGTCGCCGGTCGAGTTCAAGCGCACGCTGGTAGACCGCGACCGCGGTCTGTGGCTCGCCCGCGCGGCGGAGCGCCTCTCCCTGGTCGCGAAGTGCCGCCGTCTCGGCGCTGCTTTCGCTCAGCGCTGTGAAGATCAAGGCTGCGCGTCCGAAAGCTGCGGCCGCCGCCTTCCACTGCCGCTGCTCGTATGAAGAACGACCGCTTGCAAGCTGCTGGCGAGCTTCAGCCTGCGGCATGGACTCGGGGGGCGCGGAGGCGCAGCCCGCACCGAGGATCAAGCCCGCGCAGAGGAACGCGCGCCGCGCAGTCCTGCGCTCGACGACGGGGCAGCTCATGGACCCTCTCGCTCGGGCGGCCCAAGGAGGGGCGCGAACTTTAGCTGCTGCTCTCCCGGAGCGGGCTGCGGGAACGCGCTGCGCAGCAGCCAGTGGCGCTTTAGACCCTGCACCAGATCATCGGTATCGCGCACGAGCCCCGAGACCTCGCCGAGGATGTTCTGGTTCGCGTCGAGCTTTGTACGGACGTTGCCCGTGATTTCGTCGACACTGTGCAGCGTGCCGCGCAGTGCGATCAAGTTGCTGTCGATCATCTCGAGCGTTGTGTTCAGCTTTGCATTGAGCTCGGGCGTCAGCATCCACTCGCCGAGGGAGCCGCGCGGATTACGCAGGTGTGTGGTGATGGCGTCGAGATTGGCCACGACCGGTCGTGTCCTTCCGACCACCTCATCGAGGTCCGCGCTTAGCCGCTGGGCGTTGGCGAGCGCGGCGTCCAGCTTCTCGGTGATGGGAGGCAGCGCCTGCTCGATCTGCGCCACGAGTCGGTCCGCCCGTTCGGCCAGACCTGGCGCCTCCTCCATGGCGAGAGGCACTCCAAGCACGTCTCCGCGGAGGGGAACCTTGCGGTCCCCCACGAGCACCTCCGTCGCCCGACCGGACTCCTCATAGACCGTGGGTACGCCAGTCCTTCCCTTCGTGACTTCGAGCTGCCGGCCGCCGAGAAAGCTGCCGGCCGTTAGCCTCGCCTTCGAGTCGCTCCAGATGTAGCCGTAGTACGGCTTCTTCACCTCAAAGCCAAGGAAGACGTTGTTGTCCGAGTCCGGTGGCTCGGCGTCGATCACGGTGATCTCGCCCACTGCAAATCCCATCAGGAAAACGGGATCGCCGACGTGCAGACCATCGGCGCTCTGCACAAACGCGTAATAGGGGCATTTCGGAGTGAACCATCCCTTGCGTTCCGCGGTGTGGTAGAGGTAGTAAGCGAAGCCCACCACCATCAGCCCCGCGGCCACAGCCACGAAGAGCCCGACGATTTTCTCCATCCGTCGCAGGCGGACCCGAAGCTGCGGCGTAAGGTCATGCAGCGGCATCTACAACCCGTCCGCCGTCTGTGCGGGAGAAGCGGCGTCCTCCCGGTAGCCGGCCACCTCGTCGGCTTGCGCGAGCAGCCGGAAGCGCCCGTTCTCCAGCACTGCGAAGCGCTCCGCGTCATCGCGCAGGGAGCGGAAGTCATACGCGCTCGTGATGAGCGACAACGCCTCGCCGTCCGCGGCGCGGCGAGCGCGCAGCTCGCGTAGAAAACCGAGCCACCACCGGATGCCGCTCGGAGCGAGGCCGCGCAGGGGGCTGTCCAGGAAGAGGATCCGCACCGGCAAAGCCAGGGAGCGCAGAAGCGCAACACGCTGGCGCAGCGCCAGAGTGAGTTGGCTCGGCACGAGATCCGCGAGCCCCTCGAGCCCAGCCAGCTGGAGCAGCGCGTCCACCCGCGTGTGCACCTCGGCGGGGTCCCGATCGCTGTGGTAGCGAAGCGGAAGTGCGACGTTCTCCGCCACGGTCAGGCGGCCGAGCAAGCCGCCTCCGTTCTCGAAAACGAACCCGACCTCCCGTCGCCAGGCGGTCTGCTCCGATTCGCTCGCCCTCTGCAGATCGCGGCCGAAGATCCGCACGACACCGCGTGCAGAGGGGTTGAGCCCCGCGGCCGTGGCAAGGAGCGCCGTCTTGCCGCTCGCCGGACCGCCGCCGATCGCCCACCACTCACCCGGGTGGATGCTCCACGTCACCTCACGCACCAGCAGCCGACCCGGATCGTCCTCGCTGGCCACGTCGACACTGACGAGCTCGACCTGCGCTGCCTCGCTCATACGAACACGTATCCGACCAGGAAGAGCGCGTCGAGCAGCACGCAACCGATCACGCCCTCTACCACGGCCCGCTCCGTCACCGCGGAGATCTCCTCGAAGCGCAGCGGACGCGCCAGCCCGTGATAGCAGCTCACGACCGCAATCACGACGCCAAAGAGCCAGGTCTTGAGCCCGAACAGGAGGAAGTCCTGCCAGTGGAGCGCGTCACCGAGCCGGCCGAAGTAGGCCGCGGGCCGAATCGGGACATCCTGCAAGAACGCGAACACCCAGCCGCTCAGGATGGCCACGAGGACAAAGTATGTCGCGAGACAGAAGACGCAGACCGCGAGTCCCAGCATTCGCGGCATCACGAGGTAGTGGATCGGGTCGATCCCGAGCGACTCGAGAGCGCTCACCTCCCCCATCGCGCGCATGGTCCCGAGCTCGACGACGTTGCTGGTACCCGCACGGGCCAGCACCACAATCGCCGTAAGCAGCGGCCCGAGCTCTCGCATCACGACGGTCACCATGACGGTGCCGATCAGCTGCTCCGCGCCCACGCGGCTCAGCAGCGCCACCGTCTGGCCGATGATGACGAGTCCGAACGTGACACCGAGGAAGATCGCCATCGGAAGCAGCCGCACCCCCGCCTGACGGATCTGCGCGAACATCAGCGGATGGACGACCTTTCGCGAGACGCCAAACTTGGTCAGCATGACGCCAAGGGTGATCAGAGCGAACGCCGTCATGTCGCGCAGGAGCATCGCGATTTGAACGGCGCGGTATCCAACGAGGTCCAAGGATCGCTCTGAGGAGTCCGTCGTCCCGATCATGATGCGCCAGAGCGTACCGAACGATGCCTGCCCATGGGCGCCTTCACTCCCGCGTCGGGGGGTTGCAGCAAGCTCGAGGACCGGGCGATTGGTTCGCGGATCCAGCGCCGCTCGCGAATCGCCGCGCGGCTCCGACCCGGCGGCCCTGGATCTTCGCTCCTTCGCAAGTTCCCCTGCAGGCTCGTCCACGACAAGAGGGCCTGGGCGGCAGCCGGAGGATAGAGAACACGCTTCGCGCTACGGTGTGGGCCCGCAGCTTGCCAGGCCCATTGCGCTGCGCTTGTGCGTCAATCGAGGTGGATCCGTGGCAGACGTCCCGCTGATCGCCGTGTTCGTCGACTTCGAAAACCTTGCGATCGGCGTGCGCGATATGAAAAAAGGTGAGTTCAAGGTCGATCTTGTCCTCAAGCGCCTGCTCGAGAAGGGGCGCATCGTGTTCAAACGCGCCTACTGCGACTGGGGCAAGTACCGCAACGCCGTGCGCGAGTTCCACGCGCATGGCATCGAGATGGTGGACATCCCGCAGTCACGAATGAGTGGAAAGAACAGCGCGGATATCCACATGGTAGTGGATGCTCTCGACTTGTGTTACGCGAAAGAGCACATCGACATCTTTGCTCTTTTGTCCGGTGACAGCGATTTCTCTCCGCTCGTCTCGAAGCTCAAGGAGAACAACAAACGCGTGGTGGGTTGCGGCGTGAAGAGCTCCACTTCGGACCTGCTCATCGGGAGTTGCGACGAGTTCATCTACTACGACGATCTTGTGCGTGTCGCGGAGAAACCGAAGCGCGCCAAGCCCGCCGGCGCTCCGAAGAGCACGGAGAAGAAGACCGAAGCCATCGAGAAGCTCGTCGAAATCGTGGCCTCTCTCGAGCGTGACTATGATGTGGTCTGGGGTTCGATGGTGAAGCAGACGATCCGCCGCGTGCATCCTGGGTTCAACGAGGAGTACTACGGATATCCTTCGTTCCCAGCGTTGCTCGAGGATGCACGAGACCAAGGAGTGATCGACCTCGAGTACGACGAGTCACGTGGCAACTATATTGTCCGATCGAAGCCCGACTAGCGCGATCCTGCGCCTGCCTTAGGAATGTGGCTCGCGCCGGGACAGGCAGAACTCGGGCGCATGAAGCCAGCACTTGCCGTCGCGAGGATGGGCGAAGCGCACGAGGCTGCGCACCTCCGATGCGCCGCCCGCCCGAAAGCTTTCGATCAGCAGCCGCTCGTGGATGACGTCGCGCGCGCCGTGACAGAACGAGACCCCCATCCCGATCAGGAAGCGCGCAGCGAATCGATCGCCCTGCCGGCGGACCAGCAGCCCTTGGCCTGCGAGGTTGCGCCCGAAGCGTGCGGCGGGCGGCGGCGGGCGGATACCGGTGAACGGGATGAGCAGTCTCCCGCCAGGCAGGAGCCCGTCGAGCCAGTGCGCCTTCGGATGGGTACAGCCCGCGGACACCAAGATCGCGTCGGCGGGCTGCGCGGCGTGCCGCGTGCCGTCCCCTGCGACGAGCGTCACCTGCGGCCAGGCGGTGAGGTTCCGGACCGCACTCGCCGCGAAGCCGCGGTCGAGCTCCACGGCGGTGACGTGACCCGAACGACCCACGATCTCGCCGAGGATCGCGCTGTAGTAGCCGGTCCCTGCGCCGATGTGCACGACGTGGTGGCCCTCCTCGACGTCGAGCGCATCAATCAGCGCGGCGACAAGGCTTGGAGCCCCGTTGTTCAGCAGGCGGCCCGGGTCGAGCGCGATGGGAATGTCGGCGTACACGCGGGCCGGGTCCGCGTCGGGGGTCGACACATAGCCTTCGGGCGCTCGCAGCGTGAGCCACGGCCCACGGCCGACGAAATCCTCGCGGGCGACCGTGGCGAGGGCTTCCACGAGCCGCTTGCTCCGCAGCCCGAGCCTCCCGGCCAGCTCCTCTGCGTAGCGTCTGCGAATTCCATCGAGCTCGCTCAAGGCAACCTCCCCGGGTTTAGCGCCGCGCTCCCCAGGTATTCCAGTGAGTCAGCTTCGCTGCCGGGATGCGCTCGGCGCGTCGAAAGCCTTGGCCCGTGAAATAGGCGACCGGAAAGAGCGCGACCTGCGTTACAGCGTCGGGGATGTCGAGAAGCTTCCCCACCTCCCCTTCGTTCGCAAGATGGAGAGTCGTCCACGCCGTGCCGAGGCCGCGCGCGCGCAAGGCGAGCATGAAAGACCACGCGGCAGGGAGGATCGACCCATAGACCGAGGCCTGCTCTACGACGCGCGCCTTCTCGACACGGCCCTGGATGCAGGGGATCACGAAGACGGGCACTTCGTGCAGATGGTCGGCGAGGTAGCGGGCGGAGTCGATGACGCGTGGCATCTGGTGGGCCCTCGGATCGTCGCTCGTGTAGCGCGCCCATTCGGAGCGGCTCTCGTATGCGTCGAAGGCCTGCTTGTACAGCCGCGCGATTTCTGCCCGCTTCGCGGGATCGGTGACGACCACGAAATGCCAGCACTGGGCGTTCGATCCGGTCGGAGCCTGGAGCGCGATCTCGATGCACTGCTCGATCAGCTGGGGCGGGACTGGGCGCTTTAGGTCGAGGCGTTTGCGGACAGACCGCGTCGTGGTGAGAAAATGGTCCAAGGCGGCGACGTCCATGGGCATCCTCTTTTCGCAGGTCATGCCTTCATCGATTGCAGCACAGATCCGCCGTGCTGCCAGCGGGACGGCACGCGGAGTACAATCCGCCTTTCGATGGGGACGCCCGAAATCGCGCGGGAGACGCCCGCCCCGCCCTCGCGGCGCATGGGGCGACCCGGCCGGGAACAAGCCGACCGCCGGCTGCGTGCTCGGCGGGCACTCGCGACGACGCGCGCTGCCTCGGAGGAAGGAGAGGGAATGAGGGGTGTCGACCGCATCATCGCATGGGAGCACTCCCCGGATTCGGTGCGCTCCTCCGTTCGCTACAGGGGGATCCTCGACGAATGGATCTTGCGCACATCAGGGAAGATCACAGGAGGGAGCTAGTCGTGTCCACCCGAAACCGCAAGCTGCAAGAGACGCTCGAAGGGCTGCGCGCCGAGCTCGACGCTGAGACCTCGCTCGACCCGCAGCTGCGGGCAAGGCTCGAGCACACCGTGGAGCAGATTCAGGCCGCGCTCGATAAGACTCCGCCTGGCTCCGAAATCGCGACCGACGGCGCCTCGTTCACGGGGCGCCTTTCGGAATCGGCCCGACACTTCGAGGCGACGCACCCCGACATCGCCTCAGCCCTTGGCCGCGTGATCGACGCGCTGGCGGCTCTTGGGATTTGATCCAGGCGGGCTGGGCTAGCCTCTTACGACCTCAGCTTCGAGATGCTTGTTCGCGAGCAGAGAGTTCGAGACGAGACAGCTCTTCTCCGCCTTCTCGAGCAGGCGGCGTGCGCGCCCCTCGTCCGCGGCTTCGTCTACGACTAGCCGCGCCCGAATGTTCAGGTCGCTGAAGCGGAGCGTGCCCTCTATCCGGTCGAGTACCCCTTCGGCATTGCAGTCGAGCTCGCGCCACGCAAAGCCGGAGGCCCGCGCGATGGCCCGAAACGAGAGAACGAAGCAGTCGGCGACCGCGGCGACCAGCAGTGTCTCGGGAGACCAGCGATCGCCGGGTCCCCCGAACTCGGCCGGCGCCGCGGTGCGGAGCTCTCCAAGGGCGCGGCCTGAAACGACAACCTCCCCTTCGGCAGCTGCGCGGGCGGTCACCGCATAACGATGAGGCAGATCCTGCACAGCCAGAACCTAACACCCCCGCCGCCGGGTGGCCTGGCATCCTGGCGAGGCACCCCCCGTGTGCTATCACACCCCGTCGAGAGGCGTCCTGCCTGCCGGGTTGATGTCACCGTTGATAGCCCCACCGGAAACGTGATCCTGCCCATGAATGCCCCTCCCGCACGCGTCCCGCCGATCCTCCGGGCTCGGGGTGCGCGTCGGTTTTCTTCGGTGTCGCCGTGAATCGGATGTGCCGGACCGGTGGCGACCGAGTGAATGTCCGCGCCTTGCGCGCGGGCGTGGAGTGAACGGGGTTTGGCGAAGAAACTCTACATTGGAAATCTGCCCTTCAGCGCGACCGAGGATGATGTCCGGCAGCTCTTTGAGCGCCACGGCACGGTGTCTTCGGTATCTTTGATCAACGACCGCGAGACCGGTCGACCGCGTGGCTTCGGCTTCGTTGAAATGGACGATGCGGGCGCCACCGCAGCCATCGCAGCGCTTGACGGAAAGGACTTCGGCGGCCGCAGCTTGCGGGTCAACGAAGCTCACGACAAGCGCGGAGGCGGTGGCGGAGGAGGCGGCGGCGGCGGGGGTGGCGGTCGGCGCTTCGGTGGCGGTGGTGGCGGCGGGGGCGGCGGGCGTCGCGACTGGTAGCGGCGGTCCAGGCGCCTCGGCGCCGGCCACGGCCTCTGCATCAAAGACGCAGGCAACCCTGCGCTCCTGCGGCCCTTTGCCGGAGGAGTAGGCCCGGGCCAGCGGAAGCTGCGCGCGGCGTCTTCGTCATGGGCCCTCTATGGGCCTGCGCCCCTTTGTGCGCCCGTTGCGATTCGGTTTGCGTGGGTGAGAAGCGCCGCCCTTGTCGGCGTGGAGGTTCAACCCACGCTGGCGTACAGGGCGAGTGCTTCGGCGATCGTGGACTCCTCGACGCCCGGCTCCTCTGCCACCGCACGCAGCCACGCTGCGCGCTCAAGAGCGCAGATCGTGATCGGACGCGTGAGTCCGGAAAGGACTGCCGCCTGCCGTGCGAACGCGGTTGCGTATTCGGGCGGCCGCACGTCTCTTGCGAGCTCCGCCAGCGCGAAGGGGTCGGGAGGCGGAACTGCGGCGCGATCGGGCGCAACGATCTGCGGGCTACCGGGGCGTGCGCCTCCGCCGGCGAGCCCCGGTCCGTCGCAGAGCACCGCGCCTCGCACGGCCTCGGGCCGAGCTCCAGCGAGCAGGAGGGCCACGTAGGCGCCGAGCCCGCGACCCACGAGCGTCACCTGCCCAAGGTGGGCGAGGGCCGCATCGGCGTCGCCCATCAACACCTCCGCGGTGTAACCGCCCCCGGCGGGAATGCTCGATGCGCCATGACCGGTGAAGTCGAGGGCAGCGATCGGCCCCGGCCACGCGTTCAGCACCTCCGCAGGGGCGGCGGGTGAGCGCTCCCCAAGGCCGTGGAGCCAGAGCAGCGCTCGCCCTGTTCCATTCCGCAGTTCGTGGAGTGCGAGTCGCACCTTCGCGTGGGTCAAGAGCGTCGGCGGCGCCATGTTTGCGCGGCGGCCCTACGCGCCCACGCTCTCGAAGAAGCGCAGAGCGAGGTCCGCCACCTCACGGGGCTTTTCGATGTGAACGAAGTGACCGGCATCGGCAAAGGCCTCGACATGCACACCGGGCGGCAGATACGCGCGAATCTCGTCGGGATGGGTGCCCCAGCCCATCTCTTCCTGCACGAGGCCCACGACGCCAAGAAGCGGCACCGGAAAACCGGGCAGGCGCTCGAGAGACCAGTCGGGCCGCCAAGGGCCGAATCCCCCAAAGCGCAGCGAAGGGTCAATCTTCCAGCGCCAGCCGTCCGGGGCGCGGCGCGCTCCGATCGGCACCAAGTAGCGCAGCCATGGAAGAGAGAGGCGGGGGTTCATGCGCGATCTGCGCCGTGCGAGCTCGTCGATCGTGCCCGGCTTGCGCTCCTTCGTGGCGGACCGCCGGCGGTGGTCCAGCCAGTTGGCGAGCTCGGCCGCCACGATGCGCGTTCGTTCATGGTCGGCCACGTCGGGATGGCGGCGTCTGCCAGGCAGTCCATCGATGTTTACGAATGCAGCAGCGCGGTGTGGGTGCGCTTCGATCAGCTGGGTGAGAAGAGCACCCCCCTTCGAGTGACCGATCATCGGCATGGGCTTGTGGCTCACGGAGTCGAGCACGGCGCGTGCATCTCGCACATCCGCATCCCAGCTGTAGAGCGCAGGATGCTCGGAATCGCCATGGCCGCGATGGTCGAAGGAGACGACCCGGAAGCCTGCCTGCGCCAAGAGCGGGGCAAAGACGTCGAACGTACCTGCGAAGTCGAAGCCCCCATGCGCGAGAAGCAAAGGTCGCGCGTGCGCGTCGCCCCATTCATAGACCGCGATGCGCACGCCCGACGCAGCAACGAACCGGCTGCGATCTGGCCGGCACGCGCCGGGATAGGAGACGGCCTCTTCGGCAATCACGCGCCGAGGATACGGACTCCTCCATCGGTCGGCACGGTCTCGATCTGCCCGAGGCCAAGGAACCAGAGCTCAAAGCGTGGAGTGGACGGGAGCGCGAGGGCCTCCCGCACGGCATGCACGTAGATCCGTCCCTGTTCCGCGTACGCCCGGACGCGTGCCTCGCGATCCTCGAACAAGGGCACATCGTCGGTCTTGTAGTCAGCGACCACGAGCTCGTTCGTGTGTGGATCGCGGTAAACGAGATCGATCGCGCCGCTCACGAAACCGACAGGCCCGTCCTCGCGATCGAGTGGCGGAAGAAGCACGGGGAGCTCCCGCGCCACGATCTGGTCCGCGCATGCACGCAGCCTTGCGTGGAGCGGCCCGGCGGCAAAGCGGTGGAGAAGCTCGCGGGCACGGGCGAGGGTCGGTTCGCAAAGCGCCTGCGGGACGACCCCCGCGATCGCGCTCTTCATCACCCGCTCAAGACGCCCAAGCTCCTGTGTGGGCTCGGCGGTGAAGTCCATCTGCTCGAGCGCTCGGTGCACCGCCGTGCCCACGGCCCGCGGCAGAGAGTCGTCGGGCCGACGCGGCCCGGCACCTCCGAGCCGATTCGGCTCGGGACCTTCGCTGGTCTCGAACAGCTCGCGCAGTGCCTCGTGCGATTGCGCTGACGCGGCTCCGCGGATCGGACGCAAGCCGTAGCGGGCCGCCGCCGCGCGCTTGGCCTCGAGCTGCGTCGACTCCGCAAGGATGGCGGAGGGATCGAAGGTCACGTCGCAATCCGCACGGGCCCTCGGCGGGTTCGGGCCTCCGTCGACCCCAAGCTGCGGGAAGACCCAGCGTACTTCCGAAGCATCGACGAAACCCGCACCGCCTGCCGCCGCTTCGCAGGCGAGCGTCGAGAGGTCGACCGGCTCGCCGCCACGGCTTTCGAGCAGACGGGCATGGCTCTTCTCGGCCGATGCCGTGAAGGGTGAGCGCAAGCCCGCCAGAACGAGCCTTTCCCGCGCGCGCGTCATCGCGACGTAGAGCGTGCGCACACGCTCCGCGGCCTCGCGGATCTCGCGCTCGGCGCGCACGGCGTGGAAGCCAAGACTCGGCGCACCGAAGAGACACAGCTCCCAGCGCCCCTCGTGGAAGGCCAGCTCCGTCTTGTCCTCTTCGCTCCGCGGCGCTCCCTTGTGAAGGTCCATCACATATACGTGGTCAAAGTCGAGTCCCTTGGCCCGGTGGATTGAGAGGATCGACACCGCGTCCAGCGCCGCCGGACTCGACTGCCCGTCGTCGATTTCGCGGGACGCGGCCACGCTCCCGCGAAGAGCACGAAGCAAGGCGGCGCGATCCCCGTCCTCTGCCAGCATCTCCCCAAGCTTGCGAAAGAATCGGTCGAGGTTCGCGACTCGGTAGCGGCCAAGGGTGCGAGCCGATTCCGTGGCCTCGATCAGCGTCATCGTGCGCAGGCGTCGCACGAAGACATCGGCCGGCTCGTCTTCGAAGGATGCGCGCAGGGCGCCGAGCTGAGTGACTGCCGCCTCGAGGCTCACCTCCCAGCCCGCGATGCGCTCGATCCCCGGCACATCATCCGGCAGCGCGGCTGCCGCATCTGCGATGCATCGCGCAAGGCCCTCGGCCGCAGCCTCGCAGGTGCCGTCGAGCGCGGTCATCAGGGCCGGAAAGCCGCGCGTCCAGAGCGGAATCAGCGCGGCGTCCGGTACACCGACGCTTGCGGAGCGCAGATGGCACAGGAGCGCAAGGTGATCGTTCGGGTCGAGGACGCAGCGCACCAGCGCCGCCGCCTCGATGATCTCGCGCCGCTGGTAGTAGCTGCGATCGGCCGCGACGTCGTACGGTACGCCGGCGGCACGAAGTGCGTCGAGATAGAGGTCGACCTCGACCAAGCTGCGCAGCAGCACTGCGATGCGTGGCCACGCGACGCCATGGCGCTGATGAAGCTCTGCCAAATCCCGCGCGAGCGCCTTGGCCTCGATTTCCCGTGCCTCCCGCGCCGTCGTCTTGCAGGGAGCACGGGAGGCGCTGTCGAAGGCGGTGGGGACCCAGTGCTCGACCGGCGCAAACCGCTCGAACTCAAAGGCAGGCAGTGAGGAGCGCTTGGCGCTCGGCACAAGGCGCTGGAAGCGAGGCTGCACGCCCCGGCACTCCTTCATCAACGGCTCGATCACGCGGTCGACCTCTTCGAGGACGCGCGGCGTCGAGCGGTAGTTCACGCAGAGCCTGCGCACCGTGCCTCCGCTCGCCAGGACTTCGTCGACGAAGCTGTCGTACGCGGCGAGATCCGCGCTGCGCCAGCCGAAGATCGACTGTTTGGGATCCCCGACGAGGAACAAGCCGGGCCGACCCCCCTTTTCCCCTTCCAGGGCAATCACCCGAATCGCGTCGCACTGGAGCTGATCGGTGTCCTGAAACTCGTCCACCAGAAGCTGGTCGATCCCGAGACGAACACTCGCCGCCACCTCGGGATGCGTGACGAGCAGATCGCGTGCCTCTCGCAAGAGGGCGCTGTAGGTCACGGCGCCTCGCGCCCGCATCTCCTCGTGAGCTCTCGCAAGGAGCGGCTGGAGGGCGCGGCGCGCTGCCTCGAAGAGCGCGGGGTCTAGCGCGATCAGGTGACGCAGGAGAGGCAAAAGCACCTGCGCTGCACGGCGCACGGCTGTCTGATCTTCGCCGAGAGCGTCGCTCTCCCCGCGGTTAAAGCCGCCGCTTGGCTGCGCCCAGTCCGCCACACGTCCGATGGCTTCGGGCCAGACCTCCCGGGCCCAGGCCCCGAACTCTTCGAGCCCCCTCCTTTGCCCGCCGCCGAGCGCGGCCGCGCGCCCCAGGGTCTCATCGAGAAGGGTCACGACGGCCTGGCTCTTCACCCCCCGCGCGAGCCGGGCAAGGCGCCCATTGTCCGCTTTGCGGAAGCCTTCGATCGCCTCGACAAGGGATTTTTGGAGAGACTGGCTCCGCCCGGGGGCAAACGGGTCTTCGGCGAGCGCGTCGGGAGAGACGCCGGCTTCCACAAGCGCTGCAAGAGCTTGCTCCAGATCCGCAGGGCCCTTGCCGAGGCGTGCCAGCTCAAGGTAGGCAGGGTTGCCGAGAGTCCCGTATCCCTCCCTCAGGGCGACTTCGACGCACTCCCGCACGACCTCATCGCGCGTGCGCAGCTCGGCATCGATCTCGAAGCGCGGATGGACGCCTGCTTCGAGTGGGTACGCCACCAGAAGACGGCGGCAGAAGGCATGAATGGTGCGAACCACGAGCTGATCGAGCACGTCATCGAGCGCAGCCGCGCGTCTGGCGCGTTCTAAAGGCGGCGGTAGCAGCGACGACTCGACACCTTCGGGAAGTGCTTGTCCGAGCGCGATGCGGTGCAGGGCCTCTCCCACCCGCGTCGCCATCTCAGCGGCGGCCGCCTCGGTGAACGTGATCGCGACGACTCGGGAGACCGCGCGAGCCGCGACTCGCTCGTCGCGAGAGGGTTCGTCTAGAGTCGTCGTTCGCGCCAGATCGGTCGCCGCACGCAGCCATCCTTCGCCGAGCAGCCAGACGACGATCCGTGCTACGAGCGCGGTCGTCTTGCCTGTACCGGCACCCGCCTCAAGCACAAGGGGCGCCCGAAACTCGGTCTGTGCGAGAAGGCGCGCCTGTTCGTCGTCGCGCACAGGGTCGTTGGGCAGGGACACAGTCACTCGGCAGCCTCGGCTCTGAGTTGCCAGAGAGTGAACGCAGCCTGCTCGGCCGGTGACCGGGGCGTTGCTACAACGGACTCGTCCTGGGCCTTCGCCCAGCCCTCGAGACGAAGGCGAGACCCGGAGTCCCCTCGCAGACAGGCCTCGTGCACCTCACAGAAATCGCAGCGCTTGGGCCCGGTGCCATCCGGCTCGAGCAGGCGCGGGAAGAGGCTCCCAGCGTCGAGCGCCGAAAATGTGGCGCGCACGGCCTCGTGGAAGGCGTTCGCAAGCGCGCTGTCGTCTGCGCTGACTTCGAACTCCCGGAACTCGAGGCCGTCGGTGAGGAACAGGTATCTGCCGCGAGCATCCGCTGCAGGCCCACGAAGCTCCGCGGCCGCAAGCGCATAGGCACTTGCCTGGAGTCGTTCACCCTTGCGTACCGCGTGCAGAAAATCCCGGCCTCGCTTGTCCGCGGTTTTCAGCTCTGAGATTGGGCGACCCACTTTGTAGTCCGTGAGTCGCAGCGCACCGTGATCGTCATCGACCCTGTCGGCCCGGAAACGGATGGGGCGGGTGCGACCGGCCGCGTCGAGGACGGTGCACGCCCCGTCCACCTCGACGCCAAGGACGGCCACCCTTCGACCGCCTTCGGCCGCGCGTGCAGCACGTACGCCGGCGAGCGCCACGGCGGCCAGCGCCTGTGTGAAACCAGGCAAGGCAATGCCCTCATCCCTGCATACTTTTCCGGCTGCGGCCTGCAGAATGCCCTCGAGCGCGCTCTCCTCGGGCCACGAAAGCTCTACACTCCTTGAGGCCACAGCGGCCTCGAGAGACAGCCGGGCGGGGACGTTCTGCGAGGCCGCGAGCTGCTCGAGCGCGGCGTGCACCGTCGCGCCCACAAGGCGCGCGTCGATCCCGGGGAGCTCGCCGAGGGCATCCGGCAGCGCCTCGATGCGCAAGAATCTCCGCACGAAGACCTGCCACGGACAAGCGGCAAGCTGCTCGGCGACCGTCACGTAGAGGGGGCGCCGCCGCGGATCGGCCGCCTCGCGCACAGCGCCCACAAATCCGAAGTACGGACCGAGGCGCGGGCCGGCTTCGCTCCGCTCCCTTGCAGGGAAGCGCGGATCGAGCTCTCGCAGGATCGCGATCCGTGCATCGGCGAGCCGCGTCGCATCGATCCTCGGCGAGCTTGCGCCATGGCTCTCGCGGATCGCGATGGCGAGCACGCGGGCAAAGCTGCGCAGGTCCCCGTGAAGCCCCGCCAGGATGGCATGCTCGTGGGCGGGCCGCGGACCAGCGTCCACTCCCTTCGGGAGCGAATACATGGAGGGCACCCTCTCGCTCCCGAGCGCCATGCGCATGCGCTGAACGAGAGGCGAAGGCGCCCTTGGCTTGCCGTCGTCGTCCGCAACCTGCCAGGAGAGTGTGACGCGGGGGCTCGCCGAGAGGAGCTGCGCGAATAGGTACCGCTCCTCGACGAAACCTGTCTCCTTGAGCGCCAAGTCGGGCAAGACCGGCAAGAGCGCTCGCCGCACCGCATCGGGCAGGAAGGGATCTTCGAGCACGACCCGCGGAAAGACGTCGCGATTCATCCCCAAGATGAAGAGATGAGAAAACGTGCGTCCCCGCGCCGCGATCGCATCGAGCACCTGAACGCCTGCCCCCGCGCCGCCAAGTGCCTCGGGCAGGTCGGCCGCGAGAACGCCCTCCAACAGCGAGAGGAACTCGTCCGCTGTGAGCGGGAGCTCGGGGGGCAGGGCGTGCTCGAGCTTGCTGAGGGCCTCCGCCAGAATGGAGAGAGGGAACGCAAGATCTTCGCGCATCAGCTCGTACAGACCTGCCAGATGCTGTGCGAGCGGTGCGCCCGATGGCCAGGCCGCGAAGCGCTGGCAAAGACGTCCTGCGGCTCGGATTGCCGCGTCGAGCGCGTCGAAAGACAGGGTCCGCGGCGTCGCGGAAGCCTGCGGCACATTCTCCCCGAGCTCATTTGGCGCCGGACTGCGCAGCACAAGGCCACGGGACACGGGCAGGGGATGGCCCTTGCGCGGGTCGAGATCGCGCCCAGGAACGAGTTGAGCCACGTCGCCCAGGCGCGCCGCGCCAAGGGCGTTTAGCGCTACCCGCAGATCACACCGACGTTCAGACGTGAGGTCTGCGCGCGCCTCGAGCCATCGATCCGCGGGTGTGGCTTCGCGCCTTCGCAGGAGATGAAGCAAGGCATCGACGCGGCGGCGGGCGGCACTCCACGGCGCCTGCGCCGTGGCTGAGGAAAAGGGGATCCCGAGCCGCTCGAGGTGCAGGCGAAGCGCGAGCGCGTTCGGCCCGAGCGTTCGCGCCACGATTCCAATCTCCTCAGGGCGGGGTGGCTCGGGCCGATCGAGCAGGCGGCGCACGCGATCCGCGACCGCGCGAACCTCCGATTGTCCCTCGCCTGCCACAAGGGTCTCGAGGATCGGCGGAGCCGGCTCCGGATGATCTTCCTCGGTGAGCTCCCCCAGGCCGAGCAGGCGCTCATGCAAGCGCTGGGTAAAGCGGACGCCGAAGTCCGCCCGCGCCGGGTGCGCGGGATCCGGCGGATGGTCGATGTACACCGTCGCACCGCGGTAACGGCACAGTGCCTCGATCAGCGCGGAGGCTTCACCGGTGGCATCGGCGAAGCCGTGCACCAGCACGGCTCGCGCGGGCAAAGCTCCCTCGGCATCGTGCTCGATGGCCTCGCGCGCGAGCCGAAGACGCGTGGAAGCTCGGCCAAGACCCAACCGCGCAAGCTCCCGCGCCGTGCGTGCCGCCACTCGGACGAGGGCCCGCATGCGCGCGACCGACCGTCCGCCGCGCGCGCTCCCTTCTTTGCGCGAATCGAACTCGCACAGAGCGTCATCCAGCGCGCCGGCGTGCACCGCCTCAAAGCCCGCATCGAGAAGGTCGGTGATGGTTCCGGTGAGTGCGGCGTAGCCTTCACGAAGGGGCTCGAGCCCCTCGCGCAACTCCATCTCGAGACGCGCACCGCGGCTCACGAGAATCGGCACCAGTTCTTCGCCCCCAGGCGCTCGCTGGCCCGTGCGCTCGAGCACATCGCGCGCGAGTCCGTGAAGGGTATGGATCTCGATGCCCGCGACGGCGCGACCCATGCACCGGACGATGGCGGTGCCAAGGTGATCCCGCAGACTGCGCGAGGGAACGACGATCCGCACCGGCCGTTCGAGTCCGTGCGCAGCCGCCTCGCCCGAGGGCAGGAACACCGCGAGATCGCGCAGAAGACGATCCTCCATCGCCCGCGCTCCTCGAGCAACGACCACTTTCGGCATGGCGATATGCTACCAGCCCGACGTGTCAAGGCCGGTCATTCGCGAGCTAGATTTGCGGTGAAGGAGAAGGCCATGGCAAAAGCGGTCTGGAAGGGCGTCGTGATCGCCGAAAGCGATCGCTGCATCGAAGTCGAGGGCAACCAGTACTTCCCCCCCGAGAGCGTGCGTCGCGAGCATCTGCGGGAGAGCGCCACCCATACGACCTGTTCGTGGAAGGGAGTCGCAAGCTACTACGACATCATAATCGGAGAAGAAGCGAACCGGGATGCCGCATGGTACTACCCCGCACCCATGGCGGCGGCGAAGCAAATCGCGGGCTACGTGGCTTTCTGGCGTGGCGTCCGGGTCGAGGTGTAGACCCGGAGCGGAGCTTCACCCTTCCCCTTCCTTAGTCCGTCGTCAGGTACTGGACGCTGAACATGTGGCGCGGGTCCTTCCAGACGCGAGCCACCCGCCAGCCGGCGCCCCGTGCAAGCTGCTCGAACTCAGCCAGCTCCCACTTGTACGAGCATTCCGTCAAGATCGCCTCCCCAGGACAGAAGGCAAAGCGTGCCCCAGCCACCTGGACCTCCTGAGCGCGCTCGCTCACAAGGTGCATCTCCACTCGCCCGAGGGCGCGCTCATACACTGCACGATGACGGAAGGACGCCAGATCGAAGTCCGCTCCGAGCTCGCGGTTGATGCGGGCAAGAAGGTTTAGGTTGAAGCGCGCGGTCACGCCCTGCGCGTCATCGTACGCGAGTTCCAGGATCTTCGAGCCTTTCGCCAAATCCACCCCCACAAGGAGCGCACCTCCGCGCCCGCACACGTGCCCTACGTGTTTGAGAAAGCTCTCGGCCTCTCTCGGGGCAAAGTTCCCGATCGTCGAGCCTGGGAAGAATACAGCGCGGCGCCTCGGTTCCGCGTGCGGGCGAGGGAGCGGATACTCAGCGGTGTAGTCCGCACACACGGGCAAGACCTCGAGCCCGGGATACGCCGCCACCATCGCGCGCGCGGCGGCGAGCAGGGGACCGGGTGAGATGTCGATCGGGAGGTACGCTGCAGCGTCGACCAGCTGGTCCAAGAGCAGCCGCGTCTTCACCCCGCTCCCGCTGCCGTATTCGATGACGAGGCAGCGTGGTCCAAGAAGTGCGGCCATCTCCCCGGCGTGTGCGCGAAGGATTCCGAACTCCGCGCGCGTCAGGTAGTACTCGGGCAGTTCACAGATCTGATCAAACAGCGCAGAGCCCGTTGCATCGTAAAAGTATTTGCACGGGAGCTCTTTGCGCGGACGCGCGAGGCCGCGCAGCACTTCGTCGCGAAAGCTCTCTAGCGGAGGGACCGCTCGCCGAAGTCGCAAGCTCATCGCAGGTCTCGCGCAAGGCGCACGCCGCTGAACTGCCAGCGGGCCGAGGGTGGGAAGAAGTTGCGATAGCTTGCCCGCAGGTGGCCCTGCGGCGAGGCGCAGGAGCCGCCGCGCAAGACCCACTGGTTGGCCATGAACTTGCCGTTGTACTCGCCGAGCGCACCCTCGGGCGGCTGATAGCCGGGATACGGTCCATAGGGGCTGCGTGTCCATTCCCAGACATCTCCAAAGAGCTGCCGGGGTGCGTCCCCTTCGCCCCAGGCGGGCCTCGGCTGAAGCAGACTACCCTCCACGAAGTTCCCCTCGACGAGGAAGCCAGCGGCCAGGACCTCCCATTCGTCTTCACCGGGCAGTCTCGCGCGCGCCCAGCGCGCGAATGCATCGGCCTCGTACGCGCTCACGTGACACACCGGATCAGCGAGCGAGACGGGCTGCATTCCCGACAATGTGAAGAGCTGCCATCCGCAGTCGTCGCGTTCCCAGTAAAGCGGAGCGCGCCAGCCGCCGGCACGCGCGGCATCGAAGCCGTCCGACAGCCAGAGCTGAGGACGCTCATAGCCGCCATCGGCCATGAACGCCAGCCACTCCCCGTTGGTGACGAGGCGCGAGGCCAGAGCGAAGGGTTCGAGGAGCCGGCGATGGCGAGGCCGCTCGTTGTCGAAGGAGAAGCCTTGTCCGTCGTAGCCGATTCGAGCGATTCCGCCGGCGTGCTCGCACCAGGGCCGGTCGGGTACGGGCATCGCCACCCTTGCTTGTGCTCCGGCCTGATAGCTTGGCCGCAGCGGGTTTTGAAAGAACAGATGCTTTACATCGGTGAGGAGGAGCTCTTGGTGCTGCTGCTCGTGCTGAAGGCCAAGCTCGATCACGCTGAGCAGCTCGCCGCGCTCGGCAATGCCTGGGGTCGCGAGCAGGTCCGTCATCCAGGCATCGACATGACGACGGTACGCCACGACCTCGTCGAGGGAGGGTCTCGACAGAAGGCCTCGCTGGGGCCGCGGGTAGGGCGTGCCCATCGACTGGTAGTAGGAGTTGAACAGGTGGTGATACGCGGCAGACAGGACGCGGTAGCTGGGGACGGCGGCCTGGAGCACGAACGTTTCGAAGAACCAGGAGCTGTGCGCGAGGTGCCATTTCGCCGGACTTGCGTCAGGCATGGACTGGAGCGCAGCGTCTTCGGCGCTGAGCGGCGCGCACAGCACCTCGGTTGCAGCTCGGATTGTCGCGTAGCGCTCGGGAGTAGGGATGGAGCGGGGCTGCGCGCGGCGCGCAGGCTCTTCCCTGTACATGGGTTCCATGGCAGCGGCCCTCCTGCCTGCCCCCCCCACGGCCCCAGGCCCAGTGTATGTCGCGTTCGCGAGAACGCGAACACTAATCCTTGCGGGCGAGCCGAAGGCCCAGCGGGACCACCCAGCGCTCGACTTCGGCGAACAGGCCCTGAACCGCCACCGCGAGCAGCGCAGCCGGCACGGCGCCCTCGAGGATGAGCCCCACGTTGTCGAGACGGATTCCTGTCAGGATGGGCTGGCCATAGCCGCCCGCGCCGATCACGGCACCAAGCGTCGCCGTCCCGACGTTGATGACCGCGGACGTTTTAATGCCGGCGAGGATCGAAGGGGAGGCAAGGGGCAACTCGACGTGCCAAAGGCATGCCCGAGGCGAGAGGCCGAGCGCCTCCGCGGACTCGCGCAGAGGCGCCGGGATGCCCGTCAAACCCGTGTGGGTATTTCGGACGATGGGCAAGAGGCTGTAGAGGAAGAGCGCGGCCACCGCCGGCGGGGCGCCGATTCCGAGGAGCGGAATCATGAACACAAGGAGTGCGAGCGAGGGAATCGTCTGCAGCACGCCGGTCGCACCGAGCAGGACGGCGCCGAGCCGGGGCCGGCGCGCGGACAAGACGCCGAGTGGAAGGGCTACGCAGAGGGCTGCGCTGAGAGACACCCCCACAAGGCCGAGGTGCTCCTCCGTGCGGCGCAGGATCCGAGCTCCCCGTCCCGGCTCCTCCGCGATGACCGTGAGGCCGAGATTCATCGCAAGAAAGTCTTTTGCGATGCGCGATTCGGGCACCTGCTGGATCTTGGCGCGCGCATTCATCGCCGCCATGGTCCGCGCGTCGACCTTCCCCTCAAGGCGAGAGAGGGCCGCCACCGCGGCGGGCGCGCGCGCTTTCAGATCGGCCCGCATGAGCCACACCGCGTCATACACCGGAAAGTAATTCAGGTCATCCTGAAGGACCCGGATGTCGTAGTACGAGATGTCCGCGTCGGTGGAATACAGATCCGTCACGTCGATCGTGTCCGCGTCGAGACCCCGGTAGGCGAGATCGTGATCGAGACCTCTCACATCCTGTTGCGGAAGGGCGTAGCGCGCCTTGAGGCCGGGCCAGCCATCGGCTCGGTCCATAAATTCATTCGTAAAGCCGAAGCGAAGCTCGGGGTGCTGGTTGAGATCGGAGATCGAGCGGATGCCGAGGGTCTTGGCCCGGGCGGCTTTCATGCCCAGCGCGTAAGTGTCATTGAAACCGAGCGGGCGCGACATCACCACACCATACGACGCCAGCGCCCTGCGAAGCTCGGCCTGTCCCTTCACGCCCTCGCCTTTCAGGATCTCCTGTTCCAGTGTCCCTGTGTACTCTGGATACACGTCGATTTCTCCTCGCACGAGTGCGTTCCAGAGGACCTGCGTCCCACCCAGCTGGCTACGATGCTCGGCGGCGCTGCCGCTCGCGCGCACGAGGGCCGTCGCGAGTTCACCCAGCACGACGGATTCGGTGAACTGCTTCGAACCAATCATGAGGGGCGCACCCGCCTGCGCACCGTCTCCCGAACGCGAAGGAACGCACCCCGCAAGTCCAAGCGTCGCGGCCACAAGCCACCGCCGGGCACCGCGCCCCGGAAGCGTCACCGCGCGGCCTCGGCTCCGGTGACGTGGAGGGTGCGCTGCGCGCGCACGAAGCGGCTTACGTATTCGTCCGCTGGAGCTTCGACAAGATCGCGCAGCGTGCCGGACTGGATCACGCTTCCATCCCGCAGCAGGACAATGCGATCGCCAAAGAATGCGGCCTCGGCGAGGTCGTGCGTGACCAGCACGACCGTCTTCCCTAGCTCTCGGAAGATCTCGCGCAAGGCATCCTGGAGCTCCGCCCGGACCAGAGGGTCGAGGGCAGCAAGAGGCTCGTCGAGCAGCAGCACCTCCGGGTCGAGCAGAAGAGCACGCATGAGTCCCACCCGCTGGCGCTGTCCTCCCGAGAGTTGCACGGGAAACCGGTCGAGAGCGTTTTCGGGGAAGCGCGTGAGGCGTGCGAGTTCGAGGACGCGTTGCCTTGTGCGTTCGGCTTCCCAGCGGAGGTAACGCGCCATGAGGCCCACGTTCCTGCGGGCGTTGAGATGAGGGAAGAGGCCCCCATCCTGGATCACGTAACCCATGCGGCGACGAAGTGCGGGAGCGCTCTGGGCATCGAGCAGCTCTCCGTCGAGATGCACGCTGCCTTGGTCTGGCGTTACGAGTCCGAGCGCCAGACGCAGCAGCGTCGACTTTCCGCATCCGCTCGCGCCGATCAAAACCGTGGTGGTGTGGGGGGTGAAGTCCAGGTCGACCTCACGGACCGCCGGTGTCTTTTCAAAGGTCTTGGAGACACCACGCAGCGACAGCACGCGGCTAGCTCCCGGAGAGTTCGAGCACCAAGGGTGCGGCCAGCGGAGGAACAACCCCGTGACGCTCGGCCTGAAACACCGGGGCAAACGCCGCGTCGATGGCCTGAAGCAGCGCAGGCACGTCCACCCCCATAAAACGCTCGCCACGCGCCAGACGCTCTCGTTGGCAGACCGCTACCAGCTTCCCGCGGGCCTCGCGCGCAAGACTGACGGAGCCCGCGGAACTGCGGACGTGGTGCTTAAGGAGTGCGGCAGCGAGCTGGATCAGGCCTTGCAAGAACAGACGCTGGGTGCCTTCCGCCCGAGCCCAAAGACTCTCCCACGCCTCATGCGCTTCCCACCAGAAGGCGTGGTTGAAAAGATCGACTCCGTGGATGTAGCCCTCTTGCTCTTCCCATTGTTGGCACGGGAGAAGAGGCTCGCTGGCGAGACTTCCCGCGCCGGCGGCCTCGACCCTCTTGTCCGGGTGCGCAGCCCCGCTCCCCGGCACGTAACGGCTCGCCGGAAGCGGTGCGCTGCCGTAGCGGGGAGGATGGGCGGGGAACGGGCGGGGCTCCTCTTGCATCGGGGTTAGTTCATCGCGTAGGGCTCGGAGAGCGTGAAGGCTGCGATCTGCGCGTCGAAGCGTTCGCCAGCGGGTGTCACCATCTGATAGGTTCCCTGCATGGCACCGATGGACGTGCCTAGCGGACACGCCGAGGTGTACTCGAAGCTTTCACCCGGTCGCAGCGTCGGCTGCTCCCCCACCACGCCCGGGCCCTTCACTTCCTGTCGCCGACCCTCGGCATCGGTAATGATCCAGTGGCGTGAGAGGAGTTGCACGGTCTGAGAGCCCTCATTCGAGATGCGCACGGTGTACGCGAAAAACCATTCGCCATCTTCGGGCGCCGAGCGCTCGGCCACGTAACGCGACGTGACCTCGACCCGTATCCCTTTCGTCACCGCCTCGGAGCTGGGCATGGCGCGAAGCTAGCCCATCCCGGCGCTCGGGGACCGCCCTTTCCTGGCGGCGCGACGCGGTGCTACACAGGGCGCGTGCAGCATCGGCTGATGTCCCTTTGCTTCTGGATCTTCCTGGCGGTGAGCTCGGTCCTGCTGTTTCCGGTCGCCGTGTTGATTTGGGCGGCGACGGCGCTCTTCGACCGTAAGCTGATGGCGCTCCACCGCTTTACCTGCTTTTGGGGTTCACTTTACACCTGGCTTAACCCCGCCTGGCCCGTGCAGGTGATGGGGCGGGAGAAGATCCGGCCCGGCGTGGCGTACGTCATGGTCGCGAATCATCAGTCCCTTCTCGATATCCTCGTTCTGTTCCGACTCTTCCGGCACTTTAAGTGGGTTTCGAAGATCGAGAATTTCCGTATTCCCTTCATCGGCTGGAACATGAGCCTCAATCGTTACATCAAGCTGCGTCGCGGCGATCGAGAGAGCGGCGCGAAGATGATGCAGGCCTGCGAGCAAGCGCTCGCCGGCGGGAACTCCATCATGATGTTTCCGGAGGGCACGCGCTCACTGGACGGCCGGCTACGCCCGTTTAAGCCCGGCGCATTTGCACTCGCGCAGCGCATGGGCGTGCCGCTGCTTCCGATCGTACTAGAAGGCACGGGCAACGCGCTGCCCAAGCGCGGCTTCGTGCTGCAGGGTCGCCATGAGATCCGGATCCGGGTGCTGGATGAGATCCCCCACGAGGCATTCGCCACGGCCGAGCTGGCGAAGCTCGTGGAGAGCGTCCGCAGCCGCTTCGCGCTGGAGCTCGGAGAAAAGAACCTGCCGCAGGCGGGCTAGGGGCTCGGTCAAGAACGGGCCTCGCAGAGGGCCCGGCCGTCTCTCCCATGCCGCCCGCGCTCGGCGCGTTCTCTGCGATCTCCCTCGGCGGTCTTTCGCAAGTTTCCTCGAGAATCCCCTAGCTTGGAGAGCCTTCTGCCGTGAGCGGAGTCACAGTGTCTTCGGGGCACGGTGGCCGATAGAAGGGCATGCGACCCGACCAGTTCGCACTCCTCCTCATGCTCCTCTCCACGCCCCAGCCGAAATCGACGCCTGCAATCCTTGGGACGTGGCAGTCGCAGGACCCGGTTGCGACAACAGGGGCAGCGTCGACTTCCTCCAGCGGAAGTTCGCTCGTGCAAGAGGCAACTGCGGCCCCGGCCCGCGTGAGACTGACCTTCAGTCCTGGCAGGTGCCACACGCACCATCCCACGATGGATGCGACGTATCCCTGCTCCATCAAGCCATCCGATCGAAGCTCCTTCGTGGTCGAGCACTTCGATCCCGAGCGGCACCGGCGCGTGCGTCGCACCTTCGTGGTGGACGGAAACCGGATGTGGACACGGGCGAGCGACTCCGGGGCTACGGAAGTCTTTACCCGGGTGCGCTAGCCGTCGACGAGTTCGACCGCGCAGATCCGCAGCGCATCCCCTCACGAGCCTCGTCCCTTCCGTGATCCGTCGCGCGGGAGATGTCCCTCCCGTCGGCCTACGCTCGTGACGCGGCTGCGAGGCTGGGCCCCCCAGCACGCCCCACCGCACGCCCGTGACTGGCAGGGCAAGCTCTGAACGGGTACTCCTGCGACCTGGGGCCGGGGTTTGCGCTTTCGAGGCACCCGCTCGCAGAGCCCAGGCTTACCTTGCCGCGCCTCCGTCGCTACGGCTCGCGCACAAGGACGGGCGGAGAGGACGCGCGAACCAAGGCGCGGAGCCGATGAGTGAGATTGTGCGGGCTGCGGCGAAACGCGGGGCCTCGGGTCGGCCCCGGGCAAGGAGACCCATGGGCAAGCTCGAGGGCAAGGTTGCGCTGGTCACGGGGGCAAGCCGCGGCATCGGAAAGGCAGTCGCAAGCCTTTTCGCGGCCGAAGGGGCGCGCGTCGCCTGTGTGGCACGAACGCTCAAGGAGGGCGAGCACAGGCTGTTTGAAGGCTCCCTCGAGACCACGGTGCGCGAGATTGCCGAAACGGGCGCAAGCGCAGCTGCGATCGTGGGCGACGTCTCCCAGTGGGAGGATTGCGAGCGCATTGTCCACGAGGTGCGTACTGCGCTGGGACCGATCGACCTGCTGGTGAACAACGCGGCGCTCACCTACTTCGTCCCGATCGCGGAGTTCCCGCCGAAGAAGTGGCTGAAGTCGTTCGCGGTGAATGTGAACGGACCCTTCTTCCTGAGTCGGCTTGTGCTCGGAGAAATGATCCAGCGTCGCACCGGCGCAATCGTGAATCTCTCGAGCGGTGCGGCGATTGGCCCGGGGCGAGGGCCGTACCCGGGAGCACCCATGCGCGGTGCGACGCTCTACGGGGCTGAGAAGGCCGCCCTCGAGCGCTTCACCCAGGGTTTGGCCGCCGAGGTTTACGCTTCGAACGTGTGTGTGACCTGCGTGTCGCCGTCCTTGGTGGTCCCGACACCGGGAGTGCTCCACCACCGCCTCCTCGATCGGCCCGACGCGCCCAACAGCGAGCCCGCGGAGTTGACTGCGCGCGCAGTGCTCCTTTTGGCCACGGCGCCCATCGAGAAGGTTGCGGGGCGCGTGACGTACAGCCAACAGATCCTCAAAGAGTTTGGCTGGATCGAGAAAGCCCGCGGCATCGGCGTTGACATACCAGGATCGGGCTACTCCCAGATCTGAAATCGAGGCCGAAAGATTCGAAGCGCCCGGCTCTGCACGGGACGCTTGCCCCGCGCCGGACGCGCCAAGGCGCAAGAACATCGTGGCTTCTGCGGACCTCCTTTTGCGGCCCGCGTTTCGAGGTTGGGGCGCATGAGCGGCCCCAAGGCGGTCCTCGCTCAGCGCTCCCGGGTGCGGACGACGAGGCGGTCGCGGCCTGCGCGCTTGGCCTCGTAGAGGGCCTCGTCCGCTGTCTTCACGAGGTCACCGGGCGCGAACGGATCGCGGCTGCCCTTGGTGCAGGCGAGTCCAGCGCTGCATCGAGTACGCACGAGCCCCCCGTCAGTCGTGACCGAGATCTCCCGGATGGCGTCCAGCACACGGACCACCGCGCGGCGCGCGTCCATGCCCTCGGCTTGCGTATAGACGATGGCAAACTCATCACCCCCGAACCGGCAGGCTGTGTCGTAGGGCCGGCAGCAGCCACGGATTGCCGAACCGACGCGGCGCAGCAGCTCGTCGCCGACGCCGTGGCCGTACTGGTCGTTCACGTCCTTAAAGTGGTCGAGATCGAGCAGGAGTACCGCCGCGGGCTGTCCCACGCGCTCGAAGGCAGCGGCGGCGGCGGCAAGGGCGTCGTCGAAGGCGGCGCGATTCTTGACGCCGGTCAGCGGATCGATCCACGCCTGGTCGCGCAAGAGATCGATCATGCGACGCAGTCGCAGCGCCGCGGCCACGCGCGCCCGCAGCTCCACCGGATCGAAGGGCTTCCGGATGTAGTCCGTGGCTCCGATTTCGAGAGCGCGTGCCAATCGCTGCACGTTGCTGTCGACCGTGAGAAAGAGGATGGGAACATCTCGTGTGCTGGGTGTCTCCTTTAGGTGTCGGCACAGCTTGAGGCCGTCCATGCGAGGCAAGTTCACGTCGAGCAGAATGATGTCGGGGCGCTCCCGGAGCGCGATCCGAAGACCTTCTTCGGGCTCGAAGGCATGGAGGACGCGTTCCACTCGGCCGGCGAGTTCACGTTCCAGCGCTTCGTGAACCACGCGGTCATCGTCCACGAGAAGGAGGCTTTCGGCCGACATCGCCCCCTCCTTGGGAGAGCCGACGCGGTGCCGCGCCTTCCGGGCCCGGCACGCACGAAGGGGCTGCTTTTTTCTTCGGAGGACCGCCGAGAGGGCTTGAGGTTCGGGGGGTGCGCGGCGCGTGCGGAAGGAGCGGCCTTGCGTCGCGCTTCGATCAGGTCCGTTCGCGCCGTGCGATCCGGGCGCCCACGGGGCGTGACGATGCGACGGCTCGATCCAAATCGCGCAAGGCGCGGGCGAATCCGCGCAGCTCGCTCAGCGAACTTCGATCGGGCATCATGCAGCAGGGCTGCGAAACGCTTCTAGGGCGGCAGGCCCGACGCGCGCGCGGCGCGATTCGAGGGGAGTCGATGACCGATTCGACGCGCAGGGGCGAGCAGGGATTTGTCTTTACCGACGCGGGGCAGACGCCCTTTCGTGCCTCAACCTTTGCAGCGAAGGTCTGCGTGAAGGACCTGGGAACGGTCGAGGGTCGTTCGATGCAGCTCGTGAGATTCGAGCCGGGCGCCGTATTCCCTCTCCACGTCCACCGCGGCCCGGAGTTTGTCTACATCCTAGAGGGTGAACTCATCCAGCGCGGCAGGCGCCTCGGCCCCGGTTGGGCGAGCGTCGCCGCCACGGATTCCATCGACGACGACGTGCACAGCGAGTGCGGCTGCACCTTTCTCACGGTGTACTCGGAGTGAGCGCCAAGCCCGCTGCCCTCCAGCGGTCGAACGCGGTTTGCATCGAAGTCGGCTACGACGCCGCAACGGATCGCGAGCTCTTCCTGCTCGAGCTTGATCGACTGGGGGAGCTGCCCGCGAAGCTGCGCCTCCCGACCCGCCATTTTGCCTGCCTGCTCGTGCTCGATGGCCGCGCGGCCCTCGCGGGCGATGTGCATCGCGCTGCCGCGAATCTCCTCGGCGGGGGGGCGGTGTATCTGTCCATATGGGGCCCGGCGTGCGCACGCGTCCGCTCCCTCATCGACGACGCCGTCCTCTTCTCGGAGACCGAAGCAACGGAGGCGAGCATCGTCCTGACCGAGGATCACGAGGGAGAGCCCCTCGAGGACGCCCTCGTCCATCTGCTGGAGCGCAGCCTGCCGGCGGCCCGCTATGTCGAGAGCTGCCGGGCGGCGCTCGTCGTCCCAGTGAATGCTCCGGGCTGGGCCCTCGCGTGCCGAGAGGCACTGCGCGACCCCCGCGGATTCGTGGCCGGCTTGGCTTTGGGGGAAACTTGAACGCGGGCCGGCAAGACCGCTCCAGCGAGTCGCCGCGCTGGGACCCCGCCCAGTACGCGCAGTTCCGCCGCGAACGGGCGAGGCCCTTCCACGACCTTCTCGCGCGCGTCCCGAACCGCGACATACGTGCGGTCGCGGATCTTGGCTGCGGCAGCGGCGAGCTCACGCGTGAGTTGCAAGAGCGCTGGCCACAGGCTGAGGTTTGGGGGGTCGATCAATCCGCCGAGATGCTTGCCAGCGCAACTGCGCTGCCGGGACCAGGGCATCTTTCGTTCGTCCGTTCGGATCTTCGGGAGTGGCGGCCGGGGCGCCCGCTCGACCTCATCGTCTCGAATGCCGCACTCCACTGGGTACCCGACCACGCGCCTCTGCTCGAGCATCTGGCGGGGCTCCTCGCACCGGGCGGAGTGCTCGCCGTCCAGATCCCGAACAATTGGGAGGAGGCCTCCCACCGGATCCTTGCGGAGCTCTCCGCAGAAGAGCCGTGGGCGAGCCGCCTTGGCAGCGTGCATGGCCCGCAGCCGATTGCCAGCGCGGCTTGGTACCTCGAGCAACTCGTTCGCCTTGGGCTCGAGGCAGAGGCATGGGAGACGACCTACTACCACCCGCTCCCCGCTGCGAGCGCGATCGTCGATTGGATGAAAGGCACCGCGCTACGGCCGGTTCTTGCCGCGCTCTCCCAGGCCGACGCACGCGAGTTCGAGGCCGCGCTCGAGGGGCGAATTGCGCAGGCGTATGCACCCGGACCGCACGGGGTAATCTTCCCGTTCCGCCGGCTCTTTTTCGTCGCCCGCGCGCCTTTCGGGGCGTAGGCGCATGGGAACTATTCCCTTCGAGGTGCCTGCGTGAGCCCTTCCCCCACTACGTTCGAGAAACCGAGCTCCGCCGAGCTGCTGTTCAATCGCGCCGTCGGATTTTTCGTCGGGTTGGGCATCGGCTTCCGCCACAACTATCTCCTGCAAGTGCGCGGCCGCACGAGCGGCAAGCTCTACTCGACGCCGGTCGATGTACTGAGCCTTCGGGGCAGCCGGTACCTGGTCGCACCTCGGGGCAACACGCAGTGGGTGCGAAACGCGCTCGCGGCGGGTCGCATAACCCTGAAGAAGGGTCTGCAGCGCACGGAGTTCGAGTTGAGGACCATCCCTGACGCGCAGAAGCCAGAGCTCCTGAAAGCGTATCTCGACCAGTTCAAGCTCAGTGTCGGTCGCTTCTTCCCCATCCCAGCGGGATCCCCGCCTGCTGCGTTCGCACCCCTCGCGAGTCGGTATCCCGTGTTCGAGCTTGTCGCGACGCGCTGACAAGGGGCGCCTTCGAAGCCCTTGCCAAAATGCGCTTCCCGCCTCGTGTCCTCGCCCTTCCCCGTGGAAGGTCCGCTTCCGCGCTAACCACGAGCCGTTCGGTCGGGACGCCGCATGCTTCAGGGACCTCGCGTATCTTCCGAAGCGTGCGGATCTGCTCCCTCGACCACGTTCAGCTCGCGATGCCTGCGGGCGGCGAAGACAAGGCACGCGCCTTCTACTGCGGCGTGCTTGGTCTTGCCGAAGTCGCCAAGCCCTCAAACCTCGCCGCGCGAGGTGGATGTTGGTTCGAGAGCGAGGGCGTGAAGATCCATCTCGGCGTCGAACGCGAGTTCCGGCCGGCGACCAAGGCGCATCCCGCGCTTCGCGTCTCCGGGCTCACGGAGCTGATCGAACGCTGCCGAAGGGGGGGCTATCTCGTGGTCGATGACGAGCCGCTCGACGGCTACCGCCGCGCGTATCTCGCAGATCCGTTCGGCAACCGGATCGAGGTGATGGAGCCAACCGCGGGCTAGGCGCCGCGGACCTCGGCGTACGCCCAGTCGAGCCACGGCAAGAGTGCCTCGACATCTTCACGCTCGACCGTGGCGCCGCCCCAGATGCGCAGACCCGGCGGGGCGTCGCGATAGCTCGCGATGTCGAAAGCCACGCCTTCCTGCTCGATCCGCGTGACCAGGGCCTGGATCGTCTTGGCCCGAGCCGCCTTATCGAGTTCCCGGAACCAGGGGTCCACTACCTGCAGGCAGATCGAGGTACAAGAGCGCGTCGCAGGGTCCCGCGCGAGAAAATCGATCCACGGCGTTCGCTCGACCCAGGCCGCAATGGCCGCAAGATTCGCCTCCGAACGGCGCACGAGAGCGGCGAGTCCTCCTTCGTGCTCCGCCCAAGCCAGACCGTCGAGCGCGTCCTCCACACACAGCAGAGACGGCGTGTTGATTGTCGCGCCTTCGAAGATGCCCTCGCTTAGCTTTGCGCCCTCCTTCAGCCGGAAGATCTTCGGCAGGGGCCACGTCGGCGTGTAGGAAAGCAGCCGTTCGACCGCGCGGGGCGAGAGGGCCAGCATGCCGTGTCCGCCTTCACCCCCCAGCACCTTCTGCCACGACCAGGTGACGACGTCGAGCTTGTCCCACGGAAGCGGCATGGCGAAGACGGCCGAGGTCGCATCACACAGGGTAAGGCCAGCGCGTCCGCTGCGAATCCAGTCGCCGTTTGGAACGCGAACCCCCGAAGTGGTGCCGTTCCAGGTGAAGATCACATCGCGCTCAAAATCCACCGTGGCGAGATCCGGAAGGGCGCCGTATTCGGCCTTTAGGACCCGTGCATCGAGCTTGAGCTGCTGGGTCACATCCTCCGCCCAGCCCTGGCCGAAGCTCTCCCACACGAGGACATCCACGCCGCGTGCACCGAGGAGCGACCACATTGCCATCTCGACGGCGCCCGTATCTGAGGCCGGCACGATGCCAAGCCGCCAGCCGCTCGGCAGATTAAGCAGCGCGCGGCTGCGGTCGATCACAGCCTTTAGCCGGTCCTTGCCCGCCTTCGCGCGGTGGGACCGACCGAGCGGAGCATTCTTCAGTCCCTCGAGGCTCCAACCCGGCCGCTTCGCGCAAGGGCCTGACGAAAACTCCGGGCGCCGGGGGCGGCGGGTGGGTTTCATGCCTTGATCCTCGGCAATGGGCCGCGCAGTCTATCAGCGTTGGCGCACAGTCGGCCACGCCGCGCGGAAGTCATGCTGTTCTCCGTGCGATGCGATCCGCCGAGGAGCGCCCGCGTGGAGCCTCGTCCAGGGGTCGGAGCGACACCCTGCGCGGGCGAGCGCGCCCAAGGACGCGCCGCCCGCTCTTAGGTCGCCGTCCGCAGAACTACGACTTCAGGGTTTCGAGCAGGAGCTTCATTTCGTCGGCGATGCTCGCGGGAATGATGTAGCCGTCCGTATTCCGGATCTGGTCCATGTGGTCCCGCACGTCTTCAGGCGTCGCCGTCTTGCCCTTGCCGGAGAACCAGCCGGGCGTTAGGCCCACGAAGATCCGCGCCACGCGACCGCCGCCGACGGAGAAGACCTCATGGCTCAGCGGGCACCCTTCGGACACAAGGAAGGCGACGAGCGGCGTTACGTGCTCGGCCTTCACGGCGTCCGCGAATCCGCCGAGCAGCGACTCTGTGAGCCGGGTCTTCGCGATCGGCGCGATCACATTGGACTTGATGTTGTTCTTCGCTCCTTCGAGGGAGAGCACGTTCGAAAGGCCGACCAGCCCCATTTTCGCTGCGCCGTAGTTGGTCTGCCCGAAGTTCCCGAAGATCCCGGCGGCCGATGCGGTAAAGACAATGCGGCCGTAGTTGCTCTCCTTCATCACTCGGAAGGCCGGAATCGTGACGAAGAACGCGCCTTTGAGATGCACGTCGATGACGGCATCCACGTCGGCCGGCGTCATCTTCGCGAACGTCTTGTCACGGAGGATGCCCGCGTTATTGATAACGATGTCAACGCGCCCGAACACGTCGAGCGCAGCCTTCGTGATCGCCTCCCCGCCTTCCGGGGTGGAGACGGAGTCGTAGTTCGCAATCGCCTCGCCGCCCTTCTCGACAATTTCCTTCACCGTCGCGTCGGCCATGCTCGTGCCCGCGCCCGTGCCGTCCGGGTTCCCGCCGAGGTCGTTGACGACCACTTTGGCTCCCCGCGAGGCGAGCAGCAGCGCATAGGTCTTACCGAGGCCGCCCCCTGCGCCGGTGATAATCGCCACCCGGCCGTCGTATCGAATGTCCGTCATTGCAGAGTTCTCCTTCGCTTGGGGTCCCGGGGAAAGCGGGAACCCACACGTGTTTCCCCGAGTCCCCAGGGGTGCAGTCCCGGCGGACGCCGGGCGCACGGCGGGCACGATAGCAAGCGACTGACGTCCGGTCGGCCAACGTAAAGGATCTCCGACCGGGCCCGCACGTGGTCGCCTAGGCGTTTTCGGTGGCGTTCCGCCGCGAGTTTGCGGGGATTCCCTCCGGCGCTCTCCCAGGCCGCGCCGTCACTGGCGCCCCCCAGCAAGGCCGACAGGGACTACTGAGCGGCGGCGGTTCCGTCCTTCGCGGTGGTCTCGACCGGCGCGAGGCCCTCGCCGCTCGCGTTTTTCTGGCGCAGCTCGGCGAGCAGGCGCTCCGGGCCTCCCTGGCCAATGATCTCCTGGAACTGGGTGCGGTAGCTCGAAACGATGCTCACCCCTTCCACGATGACGTCGATCACGTACCAGGCTCCATCTTTCTGGCGGAGGCGGTAATCCACTTTAATGTCGCCCGCCTTGCCACCCACGATGTGCGACTGAACCGTCACGTCGCCCATCGGCTCCTGGCGCTCTCCGAGGATCGCGACCTTTTCCTGGCCAAACTGACCGATGCGTCTGCCGTAGCTCACCGTGAGCGCGCGCTTGAACTCCTCCTCGAACTGCTGGCGCTGCTCTGGGGTGAACTGTTTCCAGTATTTGGCCAACACGAGCCGACTCACCGTGTCAAAGTCGATGGCGCCGTAGGCGAGCTGCTCGAGGCGCCTAATCTTTTCGTCGTCGCTCTCACCCGAGTTCAGGATTGCGAGCACCTTCTGGGAGTTGAGCTCGACGACTGTGCGCGGAGAATCCGCCGCCCGTGATGCCCCCGGGGTAAGGACCATGATGCCCGAGAGGACGATCGCGGCCGAGAGGACCGCGACCCTCCTGCGGTTACTTCGCTTGTTCGGCTGCATCTGGGAACTCCAGCTCCTCGTCTTGGGGTTGCGTGCGGCTCGCGCCGTCCTCGATCGCGGCGCGTTCTTCGCCCCGGTGGGCGTCGTGAACGAGGACATAGTACTCGAAGCCGGCGCGTCGGTTCTCCTCCTCGAGCTCGGCGCCCTGCAGCCGGGAGTTCCCCCCGCAAGGCGCCTCATGCCCGTTCGGACCGGGCTTGGATGCCGATGGAACTGTTCACCAGGAAGCGTCCCACTTTCTGCGCTGCATTGCGGGCTTTGCCCTGGCCCCGGCCATCGAAGAAGACGTCCGGAAACTTTAGGGTTTCATCGAAGTTAGGTTCCATCCCGATGCCGCGGCTCGCAAACCTCGGTCTCGAGCCCTTCCCCTGCATCCGAAGCGGCTCTCGTTCGTGCATCGCTCGCTCCGGGCCCTGTGCGCCCGAGCCTCGGGAATCCTGCCGCGAGACCCCGACTAGGGCGAATCCTTCTCGGCGTCCGGATAGTAGAGCTCGTCGTTGCCGGATCGCGCGGGAGCACCCCCTTCCATGAGCTCGTTCTCTCGATGGTGCAGATAGGCATCGCGCATGAAGGAGTAGTAGTCGAAGGCCGCCCGCCGGTTCTCGTCCACGATATCGAGGTAGGCGGCACGGGTATTGACCACCTGCACAGCCCGCAGCGGCATTGTGATGTACCAAGCGGCAACGATCGAGACCACGCCCAAGGGCACGTCGACGATCTCCCCGGTGAGGTCGCGAACTGTCGAGGGCCCGAGCAGGGGGATCATGAGGTAGCGGCCGTTGTCCACCCCCCAGTGGCCGAGGGTAAGGCCGAAGTCCTGCTCGTGGCGGGCCAGGCCCCAGGTCGTCGCGGGATCGAAGAAGCCTCCGAAGCCGAGCGTGGTGTTCACGAGGAAGCGGCCGGTCTCGAGCGCGGCAGCCCCGGGCTTCGCTTGGAAAAGGTCGTTGAAGAAAACCACCGGGTAGCGCAGGTTCGAATAGAAGTTGGTGAGCGACTCTTGGACCTGGTTGGGCATGATCTTGTTCCAACCCCGCGCCACTGGCTCGATCGCATGAATGTCCACAGCCTCGTTAAACCCAAAGACCTTCCGGTTGCCGCCCTCCCAGGGGTCGATCTTTTCCTGCTCCGCGGTCGCGGCGGCCTCCGCGTGCGGACCACGCGGGGCTGCGCACCCGACAAAGCCCAATCCGACGAGCGCGGCAAGGCTGGCCAGGGCGAGCCCATGGGTGGCTAGGCGCTTCACTTTTTCTTCTTCTCCCCGTCCCCGCTGTCGGAGCTCGCTACGAATTTGCTGATCAGGCTTTCAATCGAGAGCGCGTTCGTCGTAAACGCGATGGTTGCTCCAGAGTCCAGGAACTTTTCATCCGCCCCGGGCTCGAGAGCGATGAATTGGTCCCCGAGCAGACCCGCTGTCTGGATTGCGGCCGATGTGTCTGTCGGCAGCTTGAGCTTGCGATCGATTTCGAGCTTCACGTGGGCACGCATCGATTCGTCGAGCGTAATGCCTCCCACTTGACCCACCTTGACCCCCGCGATCATGACCGGCGCTCGTGATTTTAGGCCGCCGATCTGGTCGAAGTCTGCGTAGAGCACGAGACCCCCGGGTCCGCGATAGCCGAGCCCGCCCACGTGAATCGAGAGATAGGCGATGGCGCCCAGGCCGACCAGCACGAATAGCCCGACTACGAGATCCCTGAGCGGTGACGGTCGCATATCCTATGGCCCCCTTCCCTCGCCGCTCCCGTGGAAGCTTACACTCCCCAAAGGGCTGTAATCACGTAGTCGACCACCAAAATCGATACGGAGGCAATCACCACGGTGGACGTCGTGGCACGGCTTACCCCCGCCGAACTCGGTTCGCTCGTATACCCACGATAGGTCGCGATGAGGCCGACGAGCGCGCCGAAGACAACCGATTTGACAAGGCTGCCCGCCACGTCGTTCGGGAAGTCCACAGATGACTCCAGGCCGTTGAGATAGGTCCCGCCGTCGACACCAAGCAGATGGACACCAACCACATAGCCGCCGAAGATCCCAAAGGTGGTAAAGAGCGCCGCGAGCAGGGGCATCACGAAGAGCATTGCCAGCGCCTTGGGCGCCACGACGAGATGAACGGGATCAATCGAGAGCATCCGGAGGCCGTCTAGCTGCTCGGTGGCAACCATGCTCGCGATCTCCGCAGCCATGGCCGATCCGCCCCGTCCGGTCACGAGGAGTCCAGTGAGCACGGGCCCAAGCTCGCGCACAAGCGCCAATCCGACCGCGGATCCGAGGGAATTCTCGGCTCCGAAGCGCACCAGGGTGTTGTACCCTTGGAGCCCAAGAACTGCGCCCACCGCGACGCCCGAGCCGCACACAATCAAGAGCGAGAGGACGCCGGAGTCATAGACCTCGCCCACAAGGCGCCGCAGCCGCGTCGGCGGCGTCACCACAGCCCGCAAGATCTGGCCGAGGAAAACCGCCATACGCCCGGCGGTCGCTACGTAGCGGATCGAGCGAAAGCCAAGGGCCTCGATCGGGGCCAGTCTCATTTCGCCTCCGTGTGCATCGCCCTTGGCTCCGGCCCATCCGCGTCCGCGTGGAAGAACTCCGCGATTCCGGGGTCGGCGCTCCTCTCAAGCTCTTCGGGGCTCCCGCAAATCGCGATTCCGTCGCGCAAAAACACAATCTGGCGGGCCATCCGCTTGGCGGACGCGATGTGATGCGAGGCAACCACGAGCGTGTGGCCGAGGCCGCGGTTCGTCTCGACCAAGAGGGCCTCGATGCGCCGCAGCGTCACGGGGTCGAGCCCCGAGAAAGGTTCGTCCGCGAGTACGATCTCGGGGCTCATCACGATGGCCCGAGCCAGGGCTGCGCGTTTCACCATGCCGCCCGAAAGCTGGCTCGGCAGCAATCCCTCCGCATCCGCAAGGCCGACGGCCTCGAGACTCTCCATCACCTTGGCCGTGACTTCCCGCTCCGAGAGCTTCGTCCGCTCGCGCAGAGGCAGGGCGACGTTCTGAAACAGGGTCATTGAGTCGAGCAGCGCTCCGCCCTGGAACATCATTCCGATCCGACGCCGGACCCGCCCCAGCCCGCTCTCCGAGAGACCGGTGATTTCTTCGCCGGCCACTTTGATGCTGCCGCGGTCAGGGCGGAGAAGTCCCCCAATCAACCGGAAGAGTGTGCTCTTGCCCGCCCCGCTGCCGCCCATGAGAACGGTAATCGCTCCGCGCGGAAAGGAGCACGAGAGATCCCGGCACACGACGCGCGACCCAAAGGCGAGCCAGACGTTGTTCAGCTCGAGCGGGGCCTGTGCAACGTCGCGAGGGCTCTCCTGTCGCATCGCGTCGGTACGCATAGCTCAGAACGCCGTGACCCGGACGCCGTCCGTGACGCGGTCCGTCGGGTGAAGGATCACCTCCTCCCCGGACCGAAGACCATGGGTAATTTCGACCCGCGCTGCGCTCCGGTGGCCGGGATCGAGCTCGCGCCGGCGCGCTCGCCCGCCCTCCACGACAAAAGTGCACCAGCCTGTGCCGCAGCGAAACAACGCACTCACGGGCACCGAGAGCACGTCGTCGGCCTCCCAGACCACGATCCGGGCCTCGAGTCGATAGCCATGCCCGAGCGCCGGTGGAGGGTCGACGGGATCGATGATCACGTTCACGCGCTGCTCCTCGACGCCGAGCGCGGAGACCTTCGTGAAGCCAGCGGGCTCGATGCGCCGGACCGTGCCGCGGAGGGCACCCTCCCCGCCCCAGCTCTCGATTCGCACCTCAGCGCCGGGCGTGACCTTTACGGCATCAGCCGAGAGCACGTCCACCACAATCTCGAGTTGGCGGGTATCTCCGAGCGTGAGCAGGGGAGTTCCCACCGCGACCACACGCTCACTCTTCTCGAGCACGCGCAAGACGCTGGCGCGCACGGGTGCGCGCACGTCGACGGCGGTGTCACGTTCACCCCGTTCATCCCCGGCCCCCGGACTTGATGCGGCGGCGTCGGACCCGCCGGACAACAGGGCAGCCCGGGCGCGCTCCACCTCGTGCTCGGCCGCATGGGAGGCGAACTGCGCGGCCTCGAGCTCCTTGGCGCGGCTCGTCGTGCTGAGCTCGGCTTCCTCGCGGGCCCGATCGCTCAGGGTGCCCGCACGGGCGAGTTCGGCAGCGCGGCGTTGCGCGCGCCGGGCCTGTGTGAGGGCGGCCTCTGCCTCGGCCACTTTGGCCTCGGCTTCGCGTTTGGCTGCTTGCGCGGCTTCAAGTCGCGCCTGTGCCTCTGCGCGGGTTCGCGGATCGAGGGGCGCCACGTCGATACGGGCCACCACCGCGCCCTCGACCACCGAGTCCCCCTCCTCGAGCTCGATGCGCTGGAGCCGCCCCGAAACCGGCGCCGCCACCACGAACTCGTGTCGCACGCGCGTTTCACCCTCCTCGTCGACCGTGACGAGGAGGGGGCCCCGCAGGGCCTTGGCGATATCCACCCGGATCGGCGCGGGCCGCGCGAGCCAGGCAAAGAGGAGGGCTGCAACCGCGATCGCGGCGACCGCACCGAGTCGCTTGTCCCACAGCGCCCCAGCCCTCATTCCCGTGTCTTCAACACAGCCACGAGATCGAGCCGGTCGGTGCGCCGCCGGACGACGAATCCCGACGCGATCGCCGCAGCGATCACCACGGCCACCGCGAAGCCATAGGTACGAAAGGTCAGCACAAAGGGCATGCGAAACAGCTCGGTCTCATAGGCGCGCACCAGTGCGGCGCAGGTCAGGTAGCCGATCCAGCAGCCGAGGGGGATGGCGAGGGCGGTGAGCAGGGCCTGCTCGCCGAGCAGCATCCACGCCACTTCGCGCCGGGTGAAGCCGAGCACGCGCAAGCTCGAGAGTTCACGCCCACGCTCGGAGAGCGCAATCCGGGCTGCGTTGTAGACCACCGCGAAGGCGATCACGCACGCAAAGGCAATGATGATCAAATTGAAAACCCGCATGCTGCGGGCGACGTTCTCGTGAAAGCTGCGGAGTGCGGCTTCGCGAAGCATGACGCCCTCGACCCGCGGCGTCCGCTTCAGCACTTGGTAGAGCGACGCGGCGGAAGAGCCGTCCACTTGGAGCCAGGCGCCGGAGAGCGCGCCGGCCTCGCGCATCAGATGCGCAAGGGATGCTTCGTCCATGTAGGCCGAGATGCCGACGAGCTCGTCCACGCGGCCCGCGACAAGAACCTCCCGAGCGGGACGCGAGCCTTCAAGCACTTCGACACGGACGGTGTCGCCGGCCGACACTCCGAGGATGTCGGCCAAGCTGCCGGTAAGCAGCATTCCTTCCGGCGGTAGCGGCACGATTTGGAGTTTGGCGTCGACGAGGCGCCTTAGCTCGGTTTTCGGGGCGAGCCCGAGAATCAGCGTGCGTCGGCTCCGGTGCGCGGAGCGCAGTCGCACCGGCACCGCACGGTACGGCTCGACCGCAAGTACGCCGGGCAAATGGACGAGCGACGAGAGCGCGCGGGCCGAAACCAGGTCATGAAAGGTCACAGTGACGTCATCGCGCTGCACGATCTCGAACTGGATCTCCATCAGTGCATCCATGGCGTCATCGAGGTAGCGCCCGACCACCAGCAGAGCGACCGCCATGGCAATGCCAAGGGTCGAGAGTAGAGCGCGCCCGGGTCGCCGTACGAGGTTGCGCGCGATCATGCGCGCGGGCAGCGGCAGGAGCTTTCGGGCCCGGCTGCGGAACAGGAGGCCGCCGTGAAAGCGAGCCGGCGCTTCTGGTCGCATGGCTTCAGCGGCGGGAAGCGCCAGCGCCGCACGGACTGCACCGACTGCCCCCACGAAGGCGGCGCCGGCCGCCACGGCGACGGCCAGTGCGACTACGCCGGCGCGCGCTTCGAAGCGCAGCAGCGGAAAGCGGTAGAACTCGACGTAGACCCTGTTCACCAGCCAAGCCAGCCAAAGGCCGATCCCACTGCCCAGAAGCGCGCCCGCCGCAACCGTCACTGCCGCGAACTCAAGGAAGTGGAGCCCCACGGCAAAGTTCGAGTAACCGAAGGCCTTGAGCACGCCGATCTGGTCGCGCTGGAGCGCCACCAGCCGATGCAGCACCACATTCAGCAGGAACGCCGCCACGCCGAGGAAAATGGTCGGCAGGACGGTTCCGCTCACCCGGTTCTGGGCGATCTCATCCGAGAGGAAAGAGTGGGACACCTGGTCCCGTCGGCCGTAGGCAAAGCCTCCGCCATAGGGCTCGAGGATCCGGTCGAGCTGCGCGATCACCTCGCGCTCGCTTGCACCCGGGACAAGCGTTGCCACCACGTCGTTGAACGCGCCATCGAGGTTGAATGCGGGGCCCATGGCCTCGCGGCTCATCCAGATGACGCCGAAGCGGCGGTTGTCCGGCAGCACATCGCCGCTGCGCACGGCGAACACGAACTCCGGGGACAGCGCGATGCCGACGATGCGCAGCCGCTGCCAGCGCCCATTGAGCACCGCACCGAGCGTGTCCCCGGGCACGAGCCCGTTCGCCTCGGCAAACGCGTCCGAGACGAGCACCTCGTCGCGGCGCCCCGGCTCGAGCCAGCGACCGCTGTGCAAGTGCAGGTCGTTGAGCATCGGAGTGTGCTGCTCGGGCACGGAAACGAGGCGGCCCGTTGCCGGCTCCGCAAGACCGGGCACGTCGAGCGTCACCTCGAACACAAGACGCGTGCGCAGTTCCGCAACACCGCCGATCGCCGCAATGCGCTGCGCGATCCATTCGGGGGCGCGCTTGCAGCTCGCAAACACATCGGCGAAGCGGTATTCGGCGTAGTAGCTGGCCTGCGTCACGACGAGCGAGTCGTAGGCTGTCCGGGTGGTCACGAGCGTGGCCACGCCGCAAGCCACGACAAGTGCGATCGCGAGCACTTGACCGCGCAGATGGCTGAGGTCCCGCCACAGCTTGTGATGGAGTGCGCTCACCACTCGAGCTCTGAGGGGCGCGCGCGGCTGGGATTGCGCCGCACGTCCAAGATCGCGCCGCTGCGCAGGCGGATCACCCGATCGGCCATTGCGGCAATGGCCGCATTGTGCGTGATGACAGCGGTCGTCGTGCCAAGCTCTCGGTTTGCGTTCTCGATCACTTCCAGCACGAGCTTGCCGGTGCTGTAGTCGAGGGCGCCGGTCGGCTCGTCGCACAGCAGGACCTCCGGGCGCTTGGCCAGCGCGCGGGCGATGGCCACGCGCTGCTGTTCACCGCCGGAGAGCTGCGCCGGAAAGTGGTCCATCCGCTCCGCGAGGCCGACCCGGGCGAGCGCTTCCTCCGGCGCCATGGGATGACGCGCGATCTCGGTGACGAGTGCCACGTTCTCGCGAGCGGTCAGGCTGGGAATCAAGTTGTAGAACTGGAACACGAACCCTACATGCTCGCGCCGGAACTTCGTGCGCGCGGCCTCGTCGTCGACCGTGAGGTCGTGGTCCAGAAAGGTCACCTGGCCGGAGGTAGGCGTGTCGAGGCCGCCCAGGATATTGAGCAGCGTCGACTTACCGCTTCCAGAGGGCCCGAGCAGAACGACGAGCTCGCCGCGGTAGAGATCGAGATCCACCGAAGCGAGGGCATGCACCTCGACATCGCCCATGCAGTAGATCTTGGTGAGACTGCGGGCACGGAAGACAATCTCGGAGCGGGACGCAGCAGGCGCCGACATGACCGGAGTATGCCCGCTCTGCCTCGCAGCGGGTCTCCTCTGGCGCTCAAGAGAACGATCGCAAGATCCGGCGGGATCGCGCATGATGGAAAGGCATGCCCCCGTCCGTCCCTCCCTCGGCTGCCCGTTTCGTCGGGCGCACCGCCCTCGTGACGGGTGCGGCCAGCGGCATCGGACTCGCAACTGCACAAAGGCTCGCCCGCGAGGGCGCCGTGGTCGCCTGCCTGGACCTCGACGCAGGAGGTGCCGAGCGTGCCGCCGAAGCGATCCGCCTCCACGGCGGACAGGCAGAGGCGTTCGAATGCGACATTGCGCGCAGCTCCGCCGTCGCCGCCGCTTGTGCGGCGGTGGAACGCAGCCTCGGTCCCGTTTCCGTGCTCGCCAACGTGGCCGGAGTGGGCGACGCGACGGGTTTGGAGGGCATCGAGGCGATCGACGACGAGCGCTGGCAGGTGGTGCTGGCGGTGAATGTGAACGGCGCCTTCTACCTCTGCCGTGCGCTCCTGCCCGGCATGGCCGCACGCGCCACGGGTGCGATTGTGAACGTGTCGTCGCTCGCGGGTCGCTCGAAGAGTGCGAATGGCGGCCTCGCCTACACGACGAGCAAGGCTGCGATCCTCGGGATGACACGGCACCTGGCGTTTGACTACGGCCCGCGCGGCGTGCGGGTGAACGCGATCTGCCCGGGAGGCGTCGACACGCCGATGCTCCGCGGGGTACGGCGCGGGAGCACACCCGAGGAGGCCGAACATCGCCGCCAGCGGATTGCCGCCTACGAGTACTTCATGCCGATCAAGCGCATCTCGACGCCGGACGAGCAGGCATCCGCCATCGCCTTCCTCGCGTCCGATGACGCGTCGTATATCAATGGAGTGTCGCTGGACGTCAACGGCGGCCTCTTCATGGCCTAAAGCCCGCGGCACCGTCGAGCCCGCGCACAAGGAGAAAGCATGGCGCGCCTGCCTTACATCGATCTCGCGACCGCCTCCGAGCCGGTGCGGGAGGTATTCGACCGGCTGCCGGTTCATCTCAATGTGTTCAAGCTGATGGCGCTCGCAGAAACGTGTTTCCGGCCGCTGCTCCGCCTGGGAACCGCGATCCTCGGCCGACAAAAGCTCAGCTCGAAGCTCCGTGAGCTCGCGATCTTGCGCGTGGCCGCGCTCTCCGGCGCCCGGTACGAATGGGTGCAGCACGTACCGATCGCCAAGCACGTCGGCGCGACGGACGTCCAAGTCGCTGCGATCGAGCGCGGAGGGATCGATGCGCCGTGCTTTGATGCGACCGAGCAGGCGGCGCTCCGCCTCGCGAGCGAGCTGGTCGAAGGGGTGCGTGCAACGGACGCGACCTACGGCGAGGTGGCGCAGCGGTTCTCCCCGCAGGATATCGTGGAGCTCATCCTCGCGGTCGGCTACTACCGAATGCTCGCGACCCTGATGGAGACTGCCGCGATCGATCTCGATCCGCCGGCGGGAACCAAAGTCGTGGACGCGATTCGATAATCCGGGCGATCCGCGCTCAAGATCCTTCGGCGAGCAGGGCCTCGATCTTCGCGACGAGTGCCGGATCTTCGGGCTTTGTCTGAGGATCAAACCTTGCCACGACAGCGCCTTGGCGATCGAGCAAGTATTTCTGGAAGTTCCACTTGACCTCGCCTCCGAGCGGAGCCGGCAGCGTCGTCAGCATCTTGTAGAGGGGATGCATGTCATCGCCCTTCACACTGATCTTGGAGAACATCGGGAACTGGATGTCGTAGGTGGCGCGGCAAAACTCGGCGATCTGTCCGTCCGCACCGGGCTCCTGCCCGGCGAAATTGTTGGCGGGGAATCCGAGCACGACGAACCCCCGGTCCTTGTACTTGCCGTAGAGCGCCTCCAAACCTTCGTATTGCGGTGTCAGCCCGCACTTGCTGGCCGTGTTGACGAGCATCACGACCTTCCCCTGGTAGTCGGAAAGAGCCTGCGGGCTCCCATCGAGACGTCTCATCGTGAAGGACAACACGTCGACTCCTCCGTGGTACCGACCCCATGGCCGCGGCCGTGAGCCGCGGTGCTCTGCCAAGCGCCGGAGCGCGGCGAAAATGGGTGAATCGTCGCGGCCAGCCAGGCTGCTGCGCGGTTTACACTAGCTGGCCGGAGGGCGCCGGCTAGGCTGCCCAAGAACACCCTGTCGGGGAGGAACCCATCATGGGCGAGAGCTTTGACCTGCGCATGCCGCTTGAGGAGGCCATGGAGACCCAGCGAGCGATCCGGCGCCTCAAACCCGACCCCGTCGAGGACGCGCTCGTTCTTCGGCTGATCGAGCTTGCCCTCAAGGCACCGACCGGCTCGAACGCGCAGAACTGGGAGTTCGTCGTGGTCCGCGACCCGGCCGTGAAGGGCCGACTGGCACAGCGAAACCGCCAGGCATGGCGCCTTTACGGCGGGATCGGGCGCTGGCTCGCGCGCAAAGACGCAAAGATGCTGCGCTTGCTCGATGCCGTGCAGTGGCAAGCCGACCACTTCGAGGAAATTCCGGTCCTCGTGGTCGCCTGTCTGCGCGGGCTGCATGCCCCATTTCCGCCGCTTCTCGCGACGAGCTACTACGGGTCGATCTATCCCTCTGTCCAGAACCTGCTGCTCGCCGCCCGGGCGGCTGGCCTCGGCGCGGCACTCATCACGCTTCCACTGTGGAGCACGATCTCCGTGCGGCGCATTCTCGGCCTACCCCTAAGTGTGACACCCTGCGCGGTCGTACCCCTCGGCTGGCCCATCGGCCGCTACGGTCCGACCACGCGCAAGCCCGTGGGGGACGTGGTCTCGCTCGACCGCTACGGCCACCGGCCGTTTCGGGCGCGCTGAGGCCGCGCTTGCCGAATTCAATCGCTCGTTTAAAATAACCGTTTGTGAGCCTGCCCCTTCGGAAGCCGGACGCCCATCGCGAAACGCAAGAACGGCTGCTCGACGCGGCTGCGACGCTCTTCGCGCAGCGCGGCTTCTTCGGCACGACCGTTCGGGAGATCGCGCAGCAAGCCCAGGTGAACATCGCCGCGGGCCACTACCATTTCGGCTCGAAGCAGGAGCTTTATCTCGAGGTCACGCGACGGCAGTTCGAGCAAATGGCCGCGCAGCTCATGGCGCGCCGCGCCTCCCTCACCCCCACCGAGATCGATGCGGCCTCCCGTCCAGAGCTCATCGCGATGCTGCGGGTGCGGGTCGAGACCATGCTCGAGCACCTTGTCGGCCCGCCGCCGAGCATCCATGGCCAGCTGATGCAGCGGGAAATGTGCGATCCGAGCGGCGCGCTCCCGGTGATCGTCGAACAATTCATACGCCCGCACAAAGAGCAGATGCAGCGAGTCGTCGCGCGCCTCGCACCGGGCCTTGCAAAGCGTGAGCTCGAGCGCTGCTGCTTCAGCATCGTCGGGCAGATCTTCTTCTACCGGATGATGTTCCCGATCATTCCTCTTCTCATGGGGGTCGACGAGCTGCCGCGCGATTTCGTGCGCACGACCGCAGACCATATCACCGCATTCTCGCTCGGGGCCCTGACCGAACTCTCGCGCCGTCCGCAGCCCGCGAGCGGTGCTCGCTCCGCTCGGCGCGCCGGCGCCCCGCGGTGAATCGATGCCGCGCCGCCTGATCCCGTTCGTTGTGATCGCCGTGGCGGCCCTTTTGGGTCTTCTCGCCTACCTGCGCAGCAACCACGGCCAAGTGCACTTCACCGGGTTTGTCGAAGGCGAGGAGCGCGTGCTGCGCAGCGAAGTGGCGGCCCGTGTCCTCGAAGTCCACTTCGCCGAGGGGGACCTGGTCCCTCCCGACGCGGTCGTCGCACAACTCGACGACGCGGAGATCCAGGCGCGGATCCACACCAAGCAGCAAGAGATCGTGACCGCGGACGCGGACATCGCGCGCCAGGAGGAGCAGCTGGCGCTCGTTCAGCAGACATGGAAGCAAGACCTGCTCTCTCGTCAGGCCGAGCTGCGCCAAGCCACAGCCTCCGCCCACTTGGCGCAGCTCACGCTTCAGCGCAAACAGACGCTGCTCAAGAGCAACGTGGCGAGCCAGGAGTCCCTCGATGAGGCGCGCTCGCACCACGACGAGACGCACAGTGCCCTCGACCGCGCGCGCGACATTGTGGCCCGCACCCAAGCCGAAGAGGGCCAAATCACCGTCGCCCAACGTGAGCTCGAAGTGCTGCGTCAGCGGCGCGAGCTGGCCGAGGCCCAGCTCGGGGAGCTGCGGGTCGTGGCGGCCCGCTACCAGATCCGGGCGCCGAAGGTCGGCACGGTCCTCCAGACGCAGCTGATCTGGCCCGGCGAACTGGCCCAGCCCGGCACGCCCGTGGCATCGGTGCTCGATCCCGACGACAAATATGTCCAGATTTACGTGCCGGTCGCCGACGTTTCGCAGCTGCGCGTCGGGCAGCCCGTGGAGATCGAGCTCGACAGTGAACTCGGAACGCGGACGCCAGGCGAAGTGAGCTTCGTGGCGGACAAAGCAAACTTCACGCCGGAAAAGATCGAGACGCGCAGCGATCGGATCGGCCAGGTGTACCGCGTGAAAATCCGCATCCTGAAGCTGGAGGACGCGGCGCGCCTGCAGCCGGGAACCGAGGGCAACGTCTATCTGGTGTCTTCGGCCCCAAAAAAGGACGTGGCGCTCGGGCACGAGGGGAAATGAGTGTGCAGCCGTCGCTTCGACTGCGCGGCCTGCGCAAGCGCTTCGGCAAGCGCAGCGCGCTAGACGGGATCGATCTCAGGCTCGAAGGCCCGCAGATCGTCGGCATTGTTGGACCCGACGGCGCGGGCAAGACTACGCTCCTGCGATCGATCGCGGGGCTGCTTGAGATCACCGCGGACGAGGCCACCGTCCTCGGCTTTGATCTTCGGCAGGACGTGCGTGCCCTAAAGGCGCAGATCGGTTACGTGCCCCAGGCCTTCAGCCTGCATCGCGACCTGTCGGTGTCCGAAAATCTGCGCTTCACCGCGCGGCTCCATCGCCTGAGCGACGAGGAGTTCGAGCGCCGTGCTCATCGCCTTCTTTCCCGCACGGACCTCTTGCCGTTCGTCGATCGGCCCGCAGGCGCGCTCTCCGGGGGCATGAGGCAGAAGCTCTCGATCGCGAATGCACTCCTGCCCCAGCCGGCGCTTCTCGTTCTCGACGAGCCGACAGCGGGCGTGGACGTGATGGCCCGGGACGAAATCTGGCGGATCCTGGAAGAGCGCCGCGGCGAATCCCTCATTCTGATCAGCACGAGCTACCTCGAGGAGACGGAGGCCTGCGACCGGCTTGTCTACCTCGATGAGGGGCGCGTCGTCGCGCAAGGCACACCCGCGGAGCTGCGTGCGCAGGTGCCTGTCAAGCTCGTGCGGGCCTGGGGCAACGATCCTCGGGCGATCGCCAAAGCCGCGGCCTCGCTGCCCTACGTGGTCTCCGCGCAGGTGCGAGGACCTTTCGCACGCATCGAGATCGCGGCGCAGCGTGCGCCCGGCGAAGCCCGCCTGCGCGCGGACTTTGCGGGGCTTGCCTCGCGGGTTCGGCTGGTCGAGCCCGCGCCGGTCGACATGGAATCGGCCCTGCTTTTTCTCTCCCGAAAGCAAGCCCCAAGGGAAAGCGCAGCGTGAAGCGAAGCAGGGTGGCCCGCGGGATTTCGCAGGCGCGGCCTGCGGCGCAGCGGCTCGCCCTGGGGAGGCCGAGGTGAGCGCGCCCATCATCTCGGTGCGCAACCTGACCAAGCGCTTTGGCGAGTTCACCGCCGTGGACCGCCTTGCGATCGATGTGGCGCCCGGCTCCATCTTCGCGTTCTTGGGCGCGAACGGTTCGGGCAAGAGCACCACGATCCGCATGCTGATTGGCCTCTTGCGCCCGACGGAAGGTTCAATCGAGGTCGACGGCATCGACGTGATCCGCCATCCGCGGCGCGTGCGCGACCACATCGGCTACATGGGGCAGAAGGTGAGCCTCTACCAGGGGCTGTCCCTACACGAGAACGTCGAGTTCTATGCCGGGCTTCACGGACTCGCGGGCCAGGAGCTTGAAACGCGCTGGGGCGCGCTGCGCGAGCGCTTCGAGCTCTCCGACGCCGAGGCGGAGCGGCCGGAGAACCTGCCCGCAGGGATCCGGCAGCGGGCAGGCCTCGCCCTCGCGACGCTGCATCGCCCGCGGGTGCTCTTCCTCGACGAGCCCACCGCCGGTGTGGACGTCCAAAGCCGGAGTCTCTTCTGGGAGTTGATCCGGGAAGAGGCAGACGCGGGAAGGACGGTCTTCGTGACCACGCACTTCCTCGAGGAGGTGGACTACTGCGACTGGGCCTCGTTCATCGACGAGGGCAGGCTGATTGCGAACGCGGCGCCGGAGGACCTTCGCCGCCGCTACTCCGACGGCTACCGCGTGCACATCGACGGAGAATCCGCGCAGGAGCTCACGACTCCCGCCGTCGATGACGCTTTCTTCGCCGAGCTCGAGTCCCTGCTCGCCGTTCGCCCCGGAGCGAGCGTGCGGATCGATACGCCGTCCATGACGGATGTCTTCCGTCGCGTGATCGCGGAGTCGAATGACACAAGGCATGGGCAGCCATGAACGTGCGACGGCTTTGGACGCTTCTTGTGCGAGAGGCACGCGCCACGTGGCGCAACCCCTTCACGATGACCATCCTGATTGCGGTTCCCCTCGCGGCCCTCCTGGTCTTCGGTTTCGTGCTCTCCACCGAGGTGGAGAAGCTCCCGCTCGGGGTCCATGATGCGAGCGGCACGGCCTCGAGCCGGCGCCTCGTCGCTGAGCTCGCGGCCAAGGGCACCTTCGCGCCGAGAGCCTTCGCCACCCCTGAAAGCCTCGATCACGCGCTCATGGCGGGAGAGATCAGCGCGGCCCTCGTGATCCCGCCGGACTTTGATCGTCGGCTCCGCGAGGCGGCGGCAGGCGGCGCCCCGGCCGAGCTCCAGGTGCTGTACGACGGCGGGGAGACCGTGCTCGCCGGCAACTCCGAGGCCTTCTTGCGCACGCTCGCGCTCTCGACGGTTGCCGGGCTCTCGAGCGGGACGCGCGCACAGGCGATGGGGGGCCCGGCGGCGCCGTCCCATGGGTTCCCACCCAGGCTGGCCGGTCCTGCCTCGGCCGGCGTGACCGTGGTGACGCGGGCTCTGTTCAATCCGAAGCTCGACGGCAGGCGTTTCATGGTGTCGGGGACCTTCGGATTTGTGCTTTCGTTTCTCACCGCGCTCATCACGGCAGTGTCGATCGTGAGCGAGCGCCTTTCCGGAACCTTCGAGCAGCTGCAGGTCACGCCCGCAACGTCGCTCGAGATCCTCCTCGGCAAGATCCTGCCTTTGGGCGCGGTGTTTGCCGCCGATGTGGTGCTGATGGTGCTCGCAGCGGGCTTTTTGCTCGGGGTTTGGCCTGAGGGAAGCGTCGTCTTCTTCGTCATCGTCTCGTCGTTCTACGTGCTCACATCGCTTTCGCTTGGACTGCTCATCTCGGCGACCTCCGCCACGGCTGCAGAAGCGGTGCAGAAGACGGTTCTTTTCAGCATCCCCCTGGTCCAGCTCTCCGGTTTCGCCTTCCCGATCCGGAATATGCCTGCGCCCGTTCGCTGGTTGGCCGAGATCTTCCCGGCGACCCATTACATCCGGGTCAGCCGCGCCATCTATCTGCGCGGAGAAGGCCCGCTCTCTCTCCTTCCGGAACTCGCCTTGCTGACGCTTTTCACGCTGATTCTCGTGGCCGTGGCCCTGCGGAGCATCGAGGGGCGGGCATGAGCGGGCGCTTCAAGACCTTCCTCTCGAACGTCCTCGCCGTCGCGTACAAGGAAGCGGTCGTGATGCGCCACGACAAGGCCTTTATCGGCATGGTGCTCGCGCAGCCGGTCATGATGCTCTTGCTCTTCGGATTCGCCCTCACCAACGAGCCCAAGAACGTGCCTTGGGTCGTGCTCGACCGCAGCCAGACCGCGCTCTCGCGCCGCTTCCTCGAGGATGTGTTCGTGACCGGCTATTTCGAAAAGGCGCGCACCGTCGCGAGCTACGAGCAGGGGCGCGCCCGGCTCGGACGGGGGGAGGCCATCGCGTTTGTCATCGTGCCCGAGGATTTCGGGCGCGAGGCCTTGCGGGGGCGGCCCGAGGTTCAAGTCCTGCTCGACGGCTCGGACCCGCTCACCTCCGCGCGCGTCTCGGGGTACATCGGGCAGGTCGCTTCCAGCTTCGATCCAGCGGACGGCCACGGCGGTGGCCGGCTCGCGCGGGTGGCAGCGCCTGAAATCGGACCTGCCGAGGCCGGAGTTGCACTCGAAATGCGTCAACGTTTCGAGTTCAACCCGACCCTGCGGGACCGGGATTTTTTCCTCGCGGCGCTGGCGGGCATGCTCCTTACAAACCTGTGCCTCTCGGCCTCGAGCCTGGGCTTGGTCGGGGAGCGCGAGAACGGCACCTATGAGCAGATGCTCGCCCTCCCCACCTCGCCCCTTGAGATCGTGCTGGGAAAGCTATTGCCCCACGCAGGCGTGGCGTACATGGTGCTGACCTTCGCGATCCTGCTCCCAGGGGTCGTCTTCGGCCTCTGGCCAAAGGGCAGCTGGCTGGCCCTCTACCTGGTGACCCTCCCCTTCGTCTTGGCCTCCCTCGCAATCGGGGTCTTCGTGTCCGCCCTGGCCCGCACGACGGCGCAGGCCGTCTTCATCACGGTGTTCTTCATCCTGCCCTCCTTCGTCCTTTCCGGGACGATGTTCCCCTATCAGCTCATGCCGGACGGCGTGCGGCAGATCGGCGCGGTGCTGCCGTTGCGCTGGTATCAGATCGCCCTGCGTCGAATCATTGAGCGCGGTGCCGGGCTCCGGGAGGTGGCCATCCCTTTCCTCGCCCTCTCCGCCATTTTCCTCGTGCTCTTGACAGCCGTCCGGCGGCTCGTGAAGCCACGACTCGGATGAGCCGCACCCTTCCTGCCCATGTGAAGGCGTGTTTAGACTCGGAGGCGGCCGCCCGATATGCTCTGCACATGCCGACACCGCCCGCCCCCCCGACCCGGCGCCGCTTCCTCGCGGCCCCCGTAGTCTTCTTTCTCTTCTTGCCGTTCGGCGCAGCTCCGGCCCGGGCGGACTCGGCGCTCACCTGCGATGCCCTCCCCCCCCTCATGTCGACCTACCTGCAGCACCATGTGCAGTACCACAGCCTCGACGACACACTGAAGGGTCGTGTCGTGGAATCGTACCTGCAGCGGCTCGACCCCTCGCGCACGCTCCTTCTCCAGAAGGATTCAGATCGGCTCGCGAGCCAGCTGCGCAGCGATCTCGACCAGATCCTCCAGGGGGATTGCCACAGTCTTACCGAAGTGCACCAGGACATCGTGAAGCGTGCCCGCGACATGGAGGTTTTCGTACGCTCTGTCGTCGGCAAGCCGGACTACACGGTCGATCCCAGCGTCGAGCTCGTGATCGATCCCGCCAAACGGGGGTTCCCCAAGACTCCCGAGGAGCGAGATGCCCTCTACCACGCGCTGATCGACTTTCAGATCTCGAACTACCTCTCTACAGGGCTCAGTCAAGAAGAAGCCAAGGATCAGCTCATTCACCGCTACAGCCTGCTCTCGAAGCAGCTCGCCGAGCAGAAGACGGATGAGCTCAACGCGACGTTCCTCGACGCCTTCGCGACCGCGCTCGATCCGCACTCCAACTACTTCTCACCCGACGACGCCGAGGACTTCCAGATCTCCATGGGCCTCCAGCTCGAGGGCATCGGGCTCGCCCTTTCCTCGCGCGATGGGTATTCGGTGGTCGAGGAAGTGATCCCCGGCGGCGCAGCCGACCGGCACAAGGGCGTGAAACCCAAGGACAAGATCATCGCGGTGGGCCAGGAGGGGCAGGATCCCGTCAATATCATCGACATGAAGCTGCGCGACGTCGTGCGTCTGATCCGGGGCAAGAAGGGCACACCTGTGCAGCTCACCATCCTGCGCCAATCGGGCGAGGGAACCGAGCGCTTCAACGTCACGATCGTGCGGGACAAGATCGACCTTGAACAGCAAGCCGCCAAGTTGCGCTTTGAGACGAAGGAGGTGGATGGTCGCAAGCTCAAGCTTGCGGTTCTCGAGCTTCCCTCCTTCTACGGGGATCGTGACAGCAGCAAGCGGCAGAGCGAGCGTGACGTGGAAAAGCTGCTCAAGCAGGTGACGGCGGAGAAGGCGGATGGCCTGCTCCTCGATCTTTCCCGCAACGGCGGAGGACTGCTCGAGTCCGCGGTCAGCATCTCGGGCTTTTTCATCAAAGACGGCGGCATCGTGGCCGTGCAGCAGGGAAAAAAGGAACCGAAGGTGCTCGAGGATCCCGACGACGGGATCCTCTACTCCGGTCCCGTCGTGGTGTTGACTTCGCGCATCACGGCATCGGCCTCGGAAATCCTAGCCGGCGCGCTCAAGGATTATCAGCGGGCGGTGATCGTGGGCGACGACCAGACCTTCGGCAAGGGGACCGTGCAAAGCGTGGTGCCGCTGCGCACGGGTCTTGGGGCACTCAAGATCACAACCGCGCTCTTCTTCCGGCCGGCGGGAGAGTCGACGCAGCAAGAGGGGGTCCCCTCGGATGTGTCGATCCCCTCACTCACGAACTCGCCGGAGTTTGGCGAAGGCAGCCAACCCTACGCGCTGCCTGGCCAGAGCATTTCACCTTTCCTTGATCGCAAGGTCTTGAAGGACGCGCCGTGGCTCCCGGTTACGCCCGACGTGGTGAGTACGCTCTCGGAGAAGTCACACTCGCGAGTGGCATCGGCCAAGGAGTTTGCCGAGGTCGAGAAACAGCTCGCCGAGGCCAAGAAGAACCAGGGCACGGTCCACCTCGCCGACATCCTGAAGCAGAAGGACAAGGACAAGGACCCTGATCTTGCGGGCAAGGATGCCGCCCACGAGGCCACTCCCCAGCTCAAGGAAGCCCTGAACATCCTCGCGGACTACGTGGTGCTCGACCACGAGCGCGCCGTCGCCCAGGCCCACTCCGCCGCGCAGCAAAACTGAGCCTTCATCCCAAGAGGTGGCGGTTGAGTCCGCGCTCGCCGAAGATGCGGTGGGGTTTCGGCGCGTAGCGGAGCCCGAACCGGCGAAGCCCGGCTTCGCGGGCCAGGCTCGCCGCCTTTTCCGGAGAATCCACGAGCGTCACGTGGGAAAGCTCCTGATCGCTGAGGGCGCCCGCACCCACCATCGCCCGCAGCTGCTCGACCAAAGGAGCCCAGTACTCCGACCCCATGAGCACGATGGGGAAATCCTTCACCTTGCCGGTTTGAACCAGCGTGGCGATCTCAAACAGCTCATCGAGCGTGCCGAAGCCCCCGGGGAGCACGATAAAGGCGTAGGCATACTTCACGAGCATCAGCTTTCGGACAAAGAAGTATCGGAAGGTGACGTGGCGATCGAGCCAGGGGTTTGGGACCTGCTCGTGGGGCAGCTCGATATTGCAGCCCACGGCGCGACCACCCACATCCTTCGCACCGCGGCATGCCGCCTCCATGACGCCGGGGCCACCGCCCGTCATGACCGTAAAGCCAACGCGCGCCAGTTCCCGGCCCACCGCGCGGCCGAGCGCGTAGGCGGGGTGTCCCTCGCCGAAGCGCGCGGAGCCAAAGACCGTGACGCAGGGACCCACGAAGTGGAGCGTGCGGAAGCCGCGGATCAACTCGGCAAAGATGCGCAGCGCACGCACGAGCTCGAAGCCGCGAGAACGCGGCCCTTCTAGAAACGGCGCTTCCTCGGTCGTGCCCGATGCGCTTTGCAAGGGAGCGGACGTCACGGGACAAGCACGAGCTTGCCGACCGTCTCCTGCCGCTCGATGCGCCCTTGGGCGGCCGCCGCTTCGGCAAGCGGCAGCGTCTCGATGGGCACCCGAAGCGTGCCCGTCGCGAGGCCCTCGAAGAGGGCTGCAAAGGCCTTGGGAATCTCTGCGAGGCGGTGCTCGATTGTGCTGCCAAGAAAATAGGTGCGCAGCCCAAGATTGCGTCGCGAGGTGAGAAATCCCGTCGCGAGCGCCTCGAGCGGCGGCTCACCCGCCGCGGTCCCGAAAAGGACCACCGTGCCTTCGGGCGCACAGGCCTCGAAGCTGCGCGCAAAATGCGGTCCGGCCACGGAATCGTAGACCAGGTCGACGCCCCGGCCGCCGGTGAGCTCCCGGACCCGTGCGATGACGTCCTCGCGCCGGTAGTCGATGGTGTGCGCGTAGCCTGCGGCTTGGGCGACTTGCGCCTTTCTCGGGCTCGAGACCAGGCCGATCGCGGTCGCGCCCCGCTCGCGGAGAAGGCCGCCGAGGAAACAGCCCACGCTCCCGCCCGCCGCATGGACGAGCGCGGTGGTGCCACGTCCGGCGCGCAGATCATGCACAAGGAAATAGGCGGTGAGCCCGGCCACCGGGCAAGCGGCGGCCTGTTCGAAGGTGACGGCTCCTGGAATTTGCACGGCGAGTGCCGCGAGTGCGATACTCTTCTCTGCGTATGCTCCGTGCAGATGGATGCCAAGCACCCGGTCACCGACACGGAACTGCTGGACGCCCGCACCGACGGCGTCTACAAGACCCGCGAAATCGGTGCCGGGAATAAAGGGCGGCGTCAGCCCAGTTTCGCCGTGGCGGCGGGTTTGGATGTCGTGGAAGTTGATGGCGACCGCGCGATTGCAGATGCGCACGGTCCCGGCAGGCGGTACCGGCTCGGGCACCTCCACCAGCTTCAGCACCTCGGGTCCGCCCGAGCCTGTCACGTGAATCGCTCTCATCATCCTCTCCTTTTCTTAGCCGCCAGTGTGAGGCAGCGCAGGCGCCGTCTACCCGCTTGCACTCTGACAGGTTACGCGCTCTCCGTTATCCTTTGGCCCCAAGCCCGCCCGCCGCACCGAAGGAGTCTGTATGAGCCAGACCGAGCATACCCGAGAGCGCATCGCATCCTTGATCGAGAAGAACCGCGTCATGCTGTTCATGAAGGGTAACCGCCGCGCGCCCCAGTGCGGCTTCTCCGCCCGCGTCATCGGCATGCTCGACAGCATGCTTCCCGAGTACGAAACCTTCGATGTGCTCTCCGATCCCGAAATTCGAGAGGGCATCAAGACCTATTCTTCGTGGCCGACCATTCCGCAGCTCTACGTCGCGGGAGAGTTTATCGGGGGCTGCGACATTGTGACGGAGCTGTACGAGAGCGGCGAGCTCCAGGAAAAGCTGGGCGTACCCGTGAAAGCGCTGAAGCCGCCCACAATTCGGCTCACCGATGCCGCGGCCGAGGCGCTGCGCCAGACGGGCGCCGGCGCGAAGGGCAAGGAGCTCCACTTGACCATTGATGCGCAGTTCCAGAACCAGCTCTACCTCGGGCCGCGACAGCCCGGCGAGCTGGTCGTGGAGGCGAATGGTATCGGCGTGCTGATCGATCGCTCGAGCGCAGAGCGGGCCGAAGGACTCACCATCGACGTCGTCGAAACCAAGGAGGGGCCAGGCTTTCGGATCGAGAACCCGAACGCACCGCACCAGGTCAAACAGCTCAGCCCGGCCGAGCTTAGGCGCAAGCTTGACGATCAGGAGCCCCTCTACCTTTTCGACGTGCGGACCCAAGAGGAGCGTGCGCAAGCGAGGCTTGAGCAGGCTCGCCTCTTGACGCCCGAGGTGGCCGCGGAGATCCAGGGCTGGGACAAGGACGCGGTGCTCGTCTTCCACTGCCACCACGGTGGCCGCAGCCAGAAGGCGGCGGAACACTTCAGCTCCCTCGGCTTCCGCAACGTGTACAACCTTGCCGGTGGGATCGATGCGTGGTCGCGCGAAGTGGACCCGAACGTTCCGCGCTACTAGGACGAGCCCACGCAGTGCCGCTTCAGATCCTAAACGCAGGGGTAGACACCACAGGGGTGCTGCGCAAAGCCCTCGAAGCCGCACTCCCAGGCGCTGAGATCGAAGTCTCCTCCGCGAGCCCGGGACATTTCGAACTGCGCGTTGTGTCGAAAGTTTTCGAGGGCAAAACGCGCGTCCAGCAGCAACAGCTCGTGTACAAGGCGATCGCCCACCTGATGAGCGGAGACTCCGCGCCGGTGCACGCCATTGATCGAATGCAGACCCTCGTGCCGTGACGACCGGGAGCCTAAACAGCCGTGTGTGTATCGTCACGGGCGCGAGCTCTGGCATCGGGCTGGAAACGGCGCGCGGCCTCGCCGCACAGGGGGCCACCCTCGTCGCTGTCTGTCGCAGTCGGGAGCGGGGCGAGGCCGCCCTCGCGAGCATCCGTGAGAGCACAGGCAACGCCGACCTCCACCTTGCACTCGCGGACCTCTCCGCGCAGGCCAGCATCCGGCAGCTGGCCAAGGAATTGCTTGCGCGTTGGCCCAGCATCCACGTGCTTGTGAACAATGCGGGTGTGGTCGAAACCCGCCGCAGACTCACAGCGGACGGGATTGAGATGGTATTCGCGGTGAACCATCTCTCGTATTACCTGCTGACACGCCTCCTGCTCGACCGACTGAAGGAGAGCGCATCGGCTCGTGTCGTGAACGTGTCCTCGGATGCACATCGCTTCGCCAAGCTCGACTGGGAAAATCTTCAGGGAGAGAAGGGCTGGAGCTTCATGCGGCAGTATGGCCTCTCGAAGCTGTGCAACATCCTTTTTACCCAGGAGCTGGCGAAGCGGGTCGTGGGGAGCGGCGTCACGGCGAACGCGCTCCACCCCGGCGCCGTCGGCACGCGGCTCGGCCAGAACAACGGTGTGTGGGCGAAAGCGCTGACGCTCTTGCTGCGACCTTTCTTCCTGACCCCAGCCCAGGGTGCGGAGACGTCGATCTACCTCGCATCGTCGCCCGACGTCGAGGGCGTGAGCGGCGGCTATTTCGCGAAGCGGCGCCGTGCAGTGCCGACGCCCGAAGCCACGGATCTCGGGAATGCGCTGCAGCTGTGGGAGTTGTCTGCGCGCCTTACGGGACTCCCGGCGTAGGTTCCGAGATCTCGGCTCCCCGGCTTCCGCCGCGGAGCGCGCACCCATCGCATCTCGGCAGGCGAGCCGTTAGCTTTCGCGGGCTACGCGCAAAGGAGCCCCTCCGTGATTGATCTCTACTACTGGCCGACTCCGAACGGATGGAAGATCTCGATCGCCCTCGAGGAGATGGGGCTTCCCTACAAAATATTGCCCGTCAACATCGGACGCGGCGAGCAGTTTAAGCCCGAGTTCCTCGCGATCAGCCCCAACAATCGCATGCCCGCGATCGTCGACCATGATCCGGTGGGAGGCGGGGCCACCGTCTCGATCTTCGAATCGGGAGCGATTCTCCTCTATCTGGCCGAGAAGACCGGGCGATTTCTGCCCAAGGACCTGCACGGCCGCTTCGAGGTCCTGCAGTGGCTGATGTGGCAGATGGGCGGCCTCGGGCCGATGCTCGGCCAAGCGCATCACTTCCGACAGTACGCCCCTGAGAAGATCCAATACGGGGTGGATCGTTACACAAACGAAGCCAACCGACTCTACGGCGTGCTGAACAAGCGGCTTACGGACCGCGCCTTCGTGGCCGGCGACTACTCCATCGCCGACATGGCCTGTTGGCCCTGGATCGTACCCCACGACATGCAGGGACAGCGGCTCGAGGATTTTCCACACCTTGGGCGTTGGTTCGAGGTGATGAAGGCACGCCCCGCCGTGCAAAGAAGCTTTGAGGTGGGAAAGGAACTCCGCACGCCTTCGGGTCCCGATGAAGAAGCCAAGAAGATCCTCTTCGGGCAGAAGGCAACGGCCTAAGCTCTGCGATCGCCGAGGCGGCGGGTTCTTCCCGGGCCTCCGTCGGGGCGGCCCTTCTTTTGCCGCGAAGTCGCGCCGCGGCGATACGCCTCGATCAGGGACTTGAAGGTCTCTCTTCGGGCGTACACCTTCGCCAGCCCGACGCGTTTGGGGAGGCGCGCCCTTCGCTGCTACCCACCGGTGTCTTAGAGGCCGAAGCTCACCGAAGGGTGAGGGCTCGGCCCCAAAAGGCCAGGCTCGCGGCGAAACTCGCGTTCTCCCGTCGACCTCCGCGGACGGCTGGAAGCTCCCGGGTCCGGGAAGACTCCCCGCGCCTGCGTCCGCTCCTCGCATCCCGAACTTTTCTGCTTCAGGTTCTGGCTGCGAGGTGCTCGAACGAGCCTACTCCCACCAACCCCGAAATCGTATCCGTCCCTCGCGACGCTGTCGTTGCGCTGATGGGAGCAAGACCCCGGTCTCCTCGCACCGCGCGGTCGGATACAAAATCCACTCTACTCCTCGGGCGCACCAGGTCAACGACGAAATCGTGCGGCCTTCCCTATGGTTCGCGCCGTGCGCGAGAGGAACCGGGCGCTTCTCGCCCGACGCCCGTCGTTGCGGGAGTGCTGTACGCCCTTGGCGCCTACAGAAGCTGGGGCTTGCTGCCCGTGTACTGGAAGCAGCTCACTCGGGTTCCCGTGCTCGAGATCCTTGCGCATCGCGTCGTCTGGTCCGTCCTCTTCACGGCGTTCTTGCTCACCGTGTCGAGGGGTTGGCGCGACGTTCGTGCGGCGCTTTCGTCCCGTCGCAACCTCGTGACGCTGCTTGCAACTTCACTCCTCATCGCAACAACTGGCTGCTTTTCATCTGGGCGGTGACCCATGGAGAGATCCTTGCGTCGAGTCTCGGCTACTTCTTGAACCCGCTCGTCAACGTCGCACTCGCTGTCGTCTTCTTGCGCGAGCGACTGCGCCCTTGGCAGGTAGCAGCGGTGGCGCTCGCGGGTGTCGGCGTCGTGCCGATGGCTGCGTCCGCTGGTGGGCCCCCGTGGATCTCCCTCGCGCTCGCGCTCAGCTTTGGCCTGTATGGGCTCTTGCGCAAGGTGGCGCCCATGGCGCCCCTCATTTCCCTCTCGATCGAGACGGCTCTGCTCTGCCCAGTCGCGGCCGTTTATCTCGCATGGCAAGGAGCGCGCGGCGAGAGTTCCTTGGCCAGGGGCGACGCGCACACGGCGCTATTGCTCATCCTGCCGGCGTCGTCACGGCGCTCCCGCTCCTGTGGTTTGCAAGTGCCGCCAAGCGACTTCCGCTTTCGACGCTCGGACTCTTTCAATATCTCGCTCCAAGCATTACGCGCGCGCACGGTGTCGCCTTCGGGTGCATCTGGACCGCTCTCGTCGTCTATTCCATGGACGCCGTGCGGGCCCAGCGCACGCGGCGCAGCGGACAACTCGCGCGTCGCGAGCCGTTTGTCGTGTCTTAGGCCAAGCGGATCCGCTCGGGCGAATGGTATAGTCGAGGTTTCATGGAACCCAAGGGAGACGGGTGCGGAAGGCGAGGGGACAATCACTGCATGAAGAGTTTCGCTGACACCTGGTTCCCTGCGCTCCTGGCGGCCCTGAGTCTCTTCACCGCGTGCAAGAGCGAGCCGCCGCGCGAGGCCGGACCCATCGACGTTGTCGTGAGGGAGGTTCTCCAGCGGGATGTGCCCATCACCGGGGAGTGGGTCGGGACGCTCGAGGGACAAATCACCGCCCAGATCCGTGCTCGTGTAACGGGGCACCTGCAGGCGCGACGCTATCAAGAGGGCAGCTACGTCCACCAGGGCGATCTGCTCTTCCTGATCGATCCGCGTCCCTACCTGGCAGCGCTCGAGCAGGCCAAGGGGCAGCTCGATCACCAGCAGGCGCTTTTGAAATTGTCCGAGATCAATGTCGCCCGCTACACCCCGCTCGCCAAGGAAGGTGCGGTGAGTCAGCGCGAGCTCGATACCGCAACACAGCTTCGCGACGCCAACGCCGCCGCGGTATTCTCGGCCAAGGCGAACCTTGACCAGGCGATCTCGAACCTGCAATGGACAAAGGTGGAGTCGCCGATCGACGGAATCGCGGGGGTGGCTCAAGGTCAGGTGGGCGACCTCATCAGCGAGAGCACCATCCTCACCAGCGTGTCGCAGGTGGATCCCATCCGTGTCGCGTTCCCGGTAAGTGAGCGCGAATACCTCGCCGTGGCGGATCGGCTGGCCGAAGCGGGCGCCGCGCCCTCCCGAGGCATGAGTCAGGAGAAGCAGGAAGGTGCGCCCGCGCAAACATCCGAAGTCCGTGGCAAACCCGGAGGCCTCGAGCTCATTCTCACCAACGGGAACGTCTATCCCCAACGCGGCACTTTCATCTTCGCGAACCGTCAGGTGGATGAGAGGACCGGCACCATGCTCATCAAAGGGGAGTTCCCGAACCCCGGAAGTCTCCTGCGCCCTGGCGGATACGGAAAGGTCCGCGCCGTTACGTCGCTCAAGAAAGGAGCGCTGCTCGTACCGCAGCGGGCAGTCTCTGAACTCCAAGGCACCTACCACGTCGCGGTCGTAGACAAGGACAACAAGGTCTCGATCCGAAACGTCGAGCCAGGCAGTCGTTTCGAGAATCTCTGGATCATTGAGAAGGGCCTTGAACCCAACGAACGTGTCATCATGGAGGGGCTGCAGAAGGTGCGGGACGGCGTGCTCGTGAACGTCCAGACCGCGGCGCCGGGAAGTGCCGGTGGAAGCGCTCCGTCGACCGCCGCCGCTCCCGTGCTGTCGGCAGGGGCTGCCGGCTAGGACATGCGTCGCAGGATCGCACTGGCCGGGTCACCGGCCGCACTTTTCGCCGCGTTTTTGCTCTTGGGCTGCGCCATTGGTCCGAACTACGAGCGCCCCCCTCTCGCTTCCCCCGAGACCTTCCGCGGTGAGGCGCCGCCGCCCTCCGCGGCGTCCCTTGCCGATCTTCCGTGGTGGGAGGTGTTTAATGACCCGACGCTCGTCGCCCTGATTCAGGAGTCCCTCCAGAACAACTACGACCTTCGCGTTGCCGTGGCACGCGTCGAGCAAGCCTACGCGGGCGTTGGGGTTGCCCGATCCGAGCTCTTCCCCCAGTTTGGCTACGATTTCATCGCCTCGCGAGGAAGAGGTACGAGTTTTGGCGGCCAGCCGACGGGCGCCGTGACGGGCATTGGGGGAACGACGAATCTGTTCGTCGCGGCGCTCAACGTCTCGTGGGAGATCGACATTTGGGGCCGCATCCGCCGGGCCACGGAGGCGGCGCAGGGGCAGTTCCTCGCAACCGACGCCGCGCGCCGCGGCGTCGTCCTCTCGCTCGTCGCGGGGGTCGCGCAGGCGTACTTCGAGCTGCGTGAGCTTGACGCGGAGCTTGAGATCACCCGCAACTCGGTGGACACGTTCCAAAAGACGCTCGCTCTTTTCACGCGCCAGTTCCAAGGCGGGGTCGCTTCGAAGCTCGAGGTCGAGCGAGTCAAGGCAGCCCTCGCACAGGCCGCGGCCACGGTTCCAAGACTCGAGGCCGAGATCGTCGCCAAGGAGGACCAGCTCTGCGTCCTGGTCGGCCGACCCCCGGGGCCGATTCCACGGGGCGTGTTGCTCATCGACCAGAAGATGCCGTCGCCGGAGATTCCCGCAGGCCTGCCATCGGCCCTGCTCGAACGACGGCCCGATCTTGTGGCAGCCGAGGAGATCGCTTTTTCCGCGAACGCCAACGTCGGCGTCGCCCTCGCAAACTTCCTGCCTACGATCGGACTCACGAGTCTCTACGGGAGCCAGAGCACCCAGCTCTCGAATCTCTTGACGAAGGGCACGGGGATCTGGGGCGTTGCCGGCCAGGCGGCAGGCCCCCTCTTTCGGGGTGGGCAGCTTTACTACAGCTACAAAGGCTCACGAGCGAGCCTTGAGGAAACCCAGGCTCTGTACCAGGGAACCGTGCTCACGGCCCTCCAAGAGGTCTCGGACTCGCTTGTTGCTCGGCAGAAACTGATCGAGTCACGCGAGCAACAGGCACAGGCCGTGGAGGCGCTCGAGGAGTCGGTGCGCCTTTCCCTGCTCCGGTACACCGATGGCCTCGCCAACTACATCGAGGTGCTGGACGCCCAGCAGCAACTCTTCCCGGCCGAGACCACCCTTGCCCAAGTCGAGCGCGACCAACTCCTCGCGGTGGTGCAGCTCTACAAGGCGCTTGGCGGCGGCTGGTCGATCGACGCTACCCCGGGCACCGCGACGACCCCAGCGCCAGCCCCCGCACCCAGCCCGTAGGCCACTGTTACGGCTCAGAGGCTGCGGGGGCGACCGCCGGGCTCTCGACCGCCCCTTTCTCCACGCTGCGCTTCGAGAGCCGTTCCACCAGGACGAACGAGACCGGGATCAAAAAGATCGCAAGCACGCTCGCCGCAACCATTCCGCCCAAGACGGTCGTTCCAAGCGTTTGTCGGGAGATGGCGCCTGCGCCCGTCGCGACCACGAGGGGCGCGACGCCCAGGATAAACGCGAACGCCGTCACGAGAATGGGGCGCAGCCGCAGTTTCGCTCCGGCGAGCGCGGCCTCGATGAGAGGAGTCCCTTTCTCGTACTCGAGTTTGCAGAACTCGACAATCAAGATGGCGTTTTTCGCGGAGAGCCCGATGAGCATGACGAGGCCGATCCGCAAAGACGTTGTTTTGAAACGCGCGCAGCCAGAGCACGAAGAAGGCACCAAAGACGCCGATCGGAGTCACGAGGAGAACGCTGAAGGGAAGTGACCAGCTCTCGTACTGAGCCGCTAGGATGAGGAAGGCCATGAGCAGCGAGAGGCCGAAGATGACGCTCGCCGGAACACCCTCGGAGGCCACCTTCTCCTGAAAAGACATCCCCATGTAGTCGTAGCCCATGGCACGCGGCATGGTCTGCGCAAAAACGTCCTCGAGCGCCCGCATACCTTGGTTCGTGCTGTAGCCCGGCGCCAAGATTCCCTTGATTTGCGCCGCCTGGTGTTCGTTGAAACGCACCGTGAACTCCGGCCCATTCGTCATGCGCGGATTCACAAGGGTCGACAGCGGAACAGGCTCGTTCTCTCGGTTGCGCACGTAGAACTGGCCGACGTTCTGCGCTTCGGTGCGGAAGTCTCCCTCCGCCTGCACGTAAACCTGCCAGACACGCCCGAATTGATTGAAGGAGTTGACGAAGTACCCGCCCATGAAAGCTTGAAGAGTCTGATAGACCGAAGAGAGCTCGATGCCTTGCTTTAGGACCTTCTCCCGGTCCACCTCGGCAAAGACCTGCGGGACGCTGGGCAGAAGAGTCGTGAAGAGGGCCGCGAACTCCGGGCGCTTGCGCGCAGCTTCGAGGAACTTGGTGGTGTTCTCGGCCAGGAAGTCCTCTCCGCAGATCCTTTCGCGCATCCCCACGACTTCCAAAGCGGCGGTCGCGTCGCCATCGCGCACTGCCGGGACCGCGAAGCCCACTGCGCGCGAGACAGCTTCGTAAAGCCCTTCGAGCAGTCCGGCGATGATCGCTGCGCAGAACCGACCGATAGATCCATGCGCTCCAATCCGAGGTGTGTGTGCAATGCCACGGAACGTTGCGTGAAAGCGGACGTGGTTCCCCGCTTCGCGGCCGATGGCGAGGGGCCAGGACTAAAGGAGCACGATCGGTGGACGGAGGCGGGCGAGTCCATCCCGCGACTCCGAACATTCCGCGAAGCGAAGAACGTGTAGTATGTGGCCGCGACGGCGCCGACGTGGGATCGAAGGCTCGCCTTGCTGGGGCCAGCGCCCGATTCACGACTTCAAGAAGAGCAGGAGGATTGGTCTATGAGAATGTCGATTGAGAAGGTAGGCGTCACCGCCATTCTAGCGCTCGGGCTTGTGCTGGCCTCTGCCGTTCGCGCTGGGGAGGAAGAGCCGAAGGGGCCGCCGGACGCAACGGTGAAGTTGTCAGGTGGAACGGTGTCCTTGGGCGTCGGTTACACCTGGGGGGGCGGTGTCCTGACCTACAAGGGGAAGGAGTACAAATTCAAGATCGACGGTCTCACCACCACGGCGGTCGGCGCGAGCAGCATTGATGCCAGTGGCAACGTATATCATCTAAAAGACGTCAAGGACTTCGGCGGAAGCTTCGTCGGCGTCACGACGGCGGCGGCCGTGGGCGGTGGTGTCGGTTTTTCAAACATGAAAAACGGGAACGGCGTGTTCGTCCAGCTCCATTCCACCGGAACGGGCGTGCTGTTCAAAGCGGGACCCTCGGGTATCACTGTCACCATGGAGTAGCCACAGCATTCGTCGCGTGATGACGACGCTGCCGATCTCCGGTACGACGCTTCAGCCCTCTCGCACCGCATCGCAGATCGGCCTCGCGTTTGGCGTTTGAGGCAGGCCTGTGGGCGCCTGACTCAGCTCCTCCGGAACGCCGCCAGCTTTCCGATTTCGAGCGCCGAGCGCGCATCTAGGCGGCCGAAGAGCTGCATGAGCGGCGCGACAAGCCCCGTCCAGCCGGTCTGGTGGCTAGCGCCGAGGCCGGCTCCGTTATCGCCGTGGAAGTATTCGTAGAAGAGGATGTGATCGCGCCAGTGCGGATCGGACTGGAACTTCTCCGCGCCTCCGTAGACGGGCCTGTGGCCCCCGCTGTCCCGCAGAAAGATGCGACTTAGCCGTTCCGAGATCTCCTTAGCGACCTCGAAGAGGTTCATCTGCCGGCCCGACCCGGTCGGGCACTCGACACGAAACGAGTCCCCGTAGTAGAGGTAAAACTGCAAGAGCGCCCGGATGAGGAGCGCATTGACTGGGAACCACACGGGGCCGCGCCAGTTTGAGTTTCCACCAAACATCCCGCTGTCCGATTCTGCGGGTAGGTACCCGACACGATACTCCTCGCCGCCGGCACGGAAGACATAGGGATGCTCAGAATGGAAGCGCGAGAGTGAGCGGATGCCATAGGGGCTTAGGAACTCGTTCTCATCCAGCATGCGGCTGAGGACGCGCCGCAGGCGCTCTGGGTTCAAAAGGGCGGCGATGCCCCGTTCGCCGTAGCCGAAATGACCCGGGCCCGTGGCGTGGATTCCACGGAGCAGTTCGGGCATGCGCCGCAGCCGTTCGCCAAGATTCTCGACCGCTCCTGGCGCGCGCTCGCGTTGCCATGGTTCGATGACGGTCGTCGCACAGAGCGGGAGGAGCCCGACCATGGAGCGAACCTTGAGCCGTGTAGCGCTTCCGTCGGGGAGGCGGAGCACGTCGTAGTAGAAGCCATCTTCCTCGTCCCACATCCCCCCATGCCCGACTCGGTTCATGGCGGCACCGATCCACAGAAAGTGCTCCACAAATTTTTACGCCATGTCGTCGTACGAGGGGTCGTGGGCCGCGAGTTCGAAGGCGATCTCGAGCATGTTCTGACAGAACATCGCCATCCACGCCGTGCCATCGGCTTGCTCTAGGTGTCCGCCCGTGGGCAGGGTCGCAGATCGGTCGAAGACACCGATGTTGTCGAGGCCGAGAAAACCCCCCTCGAAAACGTTCTTGCCGAAGCGGTCTTTACGGTTCACCCACCAGCTGAAGTTCACGACGAGCTTCGAAAAGCGCGCTTTAGGAAATCGAGGTCGCCCTCTCCGTGTAGCGCCTGCTCCGTGCGGTAGAGAAAGACGGTGGGAAAGGCATGCACGGGAGGGTTTACATCGCTGAAGTTCCACTCGTAGGCAGGGATCTGGCCGCTCGGGTGCAAGTACGTCGCGCGCAGCATGAGATCGAGCTGCTCCTTGGCGAAATCCACGTCGACCGGGGCGAGCGCGATGCAGTGGAAGGCAAGGTCCCACGCGGCGTACCACGGGTACTCCCACTTGTCGGGCATCGAGATCACGTGATCGTTCACCATGTGGAACCAGTCAAGTGTTCCGGAACCAAAGCGTCGGGAGGACCTGGAGAGCCGCGGCCTCGGGTCCGCGGTTCCAGATCGTCATGCGGATCAGAATATCCTCGGGCGACTCCTTGGCATACTCAACGAATACGTCGAAGTAGCGGTTGTCCTTGAAAACGCCGGTATCGAGCAGCTCGTACTCGAGCTCCTGGCGTGAGCACCGCCGATTCGTCTCCACAAGGTTCGCGTAGGGATAGGCTCGCTGCGGGTATTTGTAGAGCCCCTTCATGTAGGAGTGGGTCGGGGTGGAATCGAGATAGAAGTAATACTCCTTTACGTCCTCGCCGTGGTTGCCCTCACTGTTGGTCAGGCCGAAGAGGCGCTCTTTCAGGATGGGATCCTTCTCGTTCCACAGCGCGAGGGCGAAGCACAACCGCTGTTTCTCGTCCGAAATGCCAGCAAGACCATCCTCGCCCCAGTGGTAGGTGCGCGACCGTGCCTGGTCGTGGCTGAAGTAGTTCCAGGCATCTCCATTCTCGCTGTAGTCTTCCCGCACCGTCCCCCATTGCCGCTCCGAGAGGTGGGGTCCCCACTTGCGCCAGGGAACCACCTGCTCCCGGGCTTCCATGAAGTCGTCTGTGCTCCACGGTTTCATTGGGATCGGCCAACGTCTCTCCTCGAGTAGGGGTTCGCGCACGCCGAAGACGTGCTCGCCGCAGGGCTTTGGCCCAAATATACACTGGCCATCCTCACCCCGGCGCGGCGAGATGCGCGACAGGGCGTCCTGCTCACGGGCGCGGTTCAGGGTTGATGCATTTGCGTAGCGCGGCAGAGCCGCCGAGCTAACCTCCCCCGCTTCGGGGCGTTATTGAGGCTGTCCAACTTGGCCAGCCTCGGGTCGACGCGAAAACGCGACGGACCCGACGGGAAATCAGAGCCGGAGGCCCGAAAAGTGAGAACACGGTCCCTCGCGGCTGGTGAATTGACGAGGATGAAAGGCGAAATGGGACTCTTCAAGCTCGGGATCAGTGTGGCAGCGTTTGTGGTCGTCGTGGTGGGTGAAGCGGCATGGGCGCAGCAGCCGATCGCCTATCCGGCGAAGGGACAGAGCGCTGCGCAGGAGGACAAGGACACGGGCCAATGCCAAGTATGGGCGAAGAAGAAAACGGGCGTGGACCCTGTGGCTATCGCCCAGCAACCGGCAGCCCCGCCGCCTGGACCGGCGGTGGGCGGGGGTGAACGCGTTCAGGGCGCGGCGCGCGGTGCGGCCGGTGGTGCTGTCATTGGTGCGATTGGCGGGAACGCTGGCAAGGGGGCCGCCGCTGGCGCCGCAGCTGGCACCATGGTCGGAGGCCATCGGGCGCGCCAGAACCAGGCGGCCGGGCAGCAGTCGGCCGAGGCCCAGAAGCAGGGCAAAATCAACACGTACAATCGTGCCTTCGCGGCATGCATGGAAGGCCGCGGGTACACGATGAAGTAAGGGTTGTGCCTGACGCCTTCCCCCTGCTCGGCGGTCGCTTGCGCACAGAACGTCTTTCACCCGTCTTTGCCTTCCGAGCGCAGCCGCATAGAACACTTGGGGCTTGGGGTCGCAACCCGACAAAATCTTCAAGACGCGCGTTTCTCTGGAGCTAACGGATGACTTCGAAACAACGCGAGTTACCGACTCTGAGAATCTGACCTTTCGGAGGCGGGTCTCCCAAGCGCGCAGCAAGCGTGGCTGACGTACTGCTCCAGAAGCACCACGCGCGACCGGTTTTTCACGGGTAAGCCGCTTCCTGACCACGGGATCCGTGACATCGAATGGTACGGCCCCGGGCTCGAGGCGCGGTCCTGGCAGCAGGGTTACCTCCAGTTCCTCGCATGCACCCTTGCCGGGCTCACCTCCGACGAGGAAGATCTGCATCTCCTCTTCGATAGGTCCGAGGGCGAGATGCAGGCATTGCTGCCTTCGGTCGCCAACCGGCGCTGGCATGTCGCGCTGGATACCACGGCCGCGTCGCCGGGCGACATTACGGCCCGCTCGGATCCCCCGAAAGAACTCGCCCTTCTCGCTCGCGCACAGGTAGACGGATTCCCCGGCTCCGCATAGGGTTCGCGGGAATGCTCGCGGCAGTGGCGGTTCCCGGGCAGGAGATCGGGGGCAGATCGGTGAAATGGAAGGGCTCGGTCAAGGTCCTGGTCATCGACCTGGGAGAGACGCACGTCGGGCTGCTGGTGAGCGGGCAGCGCGAGCTACGCCAGATCGATTACGGCCCCACGATGACGACTGCGAAGATGGTGGCCGCAGTCAAGAAAGTGACCGCCGACTGGAGGTACGACGTCGTGTCGATCGGCTACACGGGGCCGGTGCTGCATGGCTGGCCCGTGACCGAGCCGAAGAACCTAGGCAGCGGCTTTTTGAAGTTCGATTTTCACAAGGCCTTCCGGCGGCCCGTCAAGATCGTGAACGATGCGGCGATGCGGGCCCTCGGGAGTTATCACGGCGGCCGCATGCTGTTCCTTGGTCTCGGACCAGCCTTGGCTGCGCGCTTGTGGTCGACGGCCAAGTTGAGTCCATGGAGCTCGCACACCTTCCCTACCGCAAGGGCCGCACCTACCAGGACTACGTCGGGGCACGAGGACTCGCACGCCTTGGCAAGAAACGTTGGCGGCACTACGTGAAGGACGTCGTGAAGCGGCTCCGAGCGGCGCTCGCGGCAGACCTCGTGTTGCTCGGCGGTGGAAACGCGAAACTGATGAAGAAGCTGCCGGTCTGGGTTCGCCTCGGGAGCAGCGAAAATGCATTCCGCGGCGGATTCAGGCTTTGGGCTGAGAGCTCAAACCGAGGGTTTGCCCGACGGCCTCGGTCCGCGAGGGGCGCAACGCGAAAAGGCGTCGAGCTTCCGCGCGGAAGCCGCCGGAAACGGCGCCGGCGATGAAAGAGCGCTTCGCAGCCGCCTCGCGCTGGACACGCCAGCGCCGGGACGGAGGTTCTGCTGCGGCGTACGGATCTGCGATCGCCGCCGAGGAGCTCAAGGCCACGTTATGAGAGGAGGCGTCATGCTTCGATTCGGGGGTCGCTTTTGGCTGCTCGCGCTCTGCACGCTCTTGTGGGTAGGGCTCGCGCGCGAATCACGTGGCGGGGACAGCGCCGCGCCGTCTGCGGGAGAAGAGGAGACCAGGACCGGGGAGCCGACGTGCGAAGGCAAGGCACGGCTGCACGGTCTCGTGTTCGACAAAGACGGCTCCCAGATCGATCCGGTGGGGGCGACCGTGCTGGACGTCGTCGTGGAAGCGATCAAGGCACGCTGCCCGACGCAGCACTTTGTGATCGAGGGGCACACCGATCTCGGAGGCTCGCCGCAACACAATCAGGCGCTCTCGGAGCGCCGCGCGGAAGCGGTAAAGCGTTACCTCGCGGAGCACGGCATCGCTCCCGAGCGGCTCACCACGGTCGGCTATGGCTCGAGCCGCCCGCTCACCACCGATCCCTCTCCCGCTGCGCAGGCGATGAATCGCCGGGTCACCCTCGTCGTGAAAGACTAGCTTGCTTCCCCGCGCGGGGGGGGGGATGAGTAGGGTACCATCCATCTTAGCATTGAGATAAGCTGATGTAGCTCTTCTGCTCTGCCGATACAATAGGCGGGAAGACGGAAGCACCGGATGAGCATCCAGACCCGACAGACTCAGCTTGCGGAGATCGCGCGTCGGCGGATCGTCGTCCTCGACGGCGCCATGGGCACGATGATCCAGCGCTATCGCCTTTCCGAAGACGACTACCGGGGGACGCGCTTTCGCGGCCATCCGAAGGACCTGCGCGGCAACAACGAGCTCCTCGTCCTTACACGACCCGAGGTAATTGAGGAGATCCATTGCCAGTACCTCGACGCCGGCGCGGACCTCATCGAAACCAACACCTTTAGCGCCAACGCCGTATCTCAGAGCGACTACGGTCTTGAGGACTTGGGATATGAGCTCAATCTCGAGGCCGCGCACCTCGCGCGTCGCGCGGCAGACGCGGTCAGTGCGCGTACGCCGGAGCACCCCCGCTTCGTGGCGGGCGCGATCGGCCCCACCAATCGCACGCTCTCGATCTCTCCCGACGTGAATAACCCCGCCCTGCGCAGTCTCACTTTCGACGAGCTGCGTGCTGCCTATGCGGAGCAGGCCCGTGGACTCATCGACGGCGGTGTGGACCTGCTCCTTGTGGAAACCATCTTCGACACGCTGAACGCGAAGGCAGCGATCTTTGCCATCGAGGAAGTGTTTGAAGCCAAGGCCACGCGCTTGCCGCTCATGCTCTCGGTCACCATTACCGACCGCAGCGGCCGCACCCTTTCCGGCCAGACGATCGATGCGTTCTGGACCTCGGTGGAGCACGCCAAACCGTGGAGCGTGGGGATCAACTGCGCCCTCGGAGCCAGCGAGATGCGTCCCTATCTTGAGGATCTCGCGGCGATCGCCCCGATTCTCATCTCCTGTTACCCGAACGCGGGCCTCCCCAATGCATTCGGGGAATATGACGAGCAGGCGGCGACCACCGCGAGGCTCCTGCGGGAGTTCGCCGAGAGTGGCCTTCTGAACCTCGTGGGCGGCTGCTGCGGCACCACACCCGAGCACATCGCAGGGATCGCGGGGATCGTGGAGGGGGTCGCGCCCCGGGTACCGCCTGAACCGGAGCGCCGCTTCGCGCGCTTTAGCGGCCTTGAGACCTTCACGATCCGACCCGACACCAACTTTGTGATGATCGGGGAGCGGACCAATGTGACTGGCTCCGCGCGGTTCGCCAAACTTGTGAAAGCCGACGACTACGCGACGGCTGTCGAGGTCGCACTCGACCAAGTTCGCAGCGGCGCCAACCTCATCGATGTGAACATGGACGAAGGTATGCTCGACTCCGAGCAGGCCATGACCACGTTCCTCAACCTCCTCGCCACAGAGCCCGAGGTCGCCCGCGTTCCCTTCGTGATCGATAGCTCGAAGTGGTCGGTGATCGAGGCGGGCCTGAAGTGCGTGCAAGGCAAGCCGATCGTGAACTCGATCAGCCTCAAGGAAGGCGAGGAGGACTTTCTTCATAAGGCGCGCCTTGCGCAGCGCTACGGTGCGGGCGTCGTGGTCATGGCGTTCGATGAACAAGGGCAGGCCGAGTCCGTCGAGCGCAAGCTGTCGATCTGTCAGCGCGCGTTCCAGCTGCTCGTGGAGCGGCTCGGCTTTGACCCGAACGACGTGATCTTCGATCCCAACATCCTCGCCATCGCCACGGGCATCGAAGAGCACAACGCCTTCGCCAAGAACTACATCGAAGCCACGCGCCTCATCAAAGAGACCTGTCCAGGCGCACGCATCTCGGGCGGCGTCTCCAATCTCTCATTCTCCTTCCGCGGCAACGAGCTCGTCCGCGAGGCGATGCATTCCGCGTTCCTCTATCACGCCATTCGCGCCGGCATGGACATGGGCATCGTGAACGCCGGCCAACTTACCGTGTACGAAGACATTCCGAAGGACCTGCTCGAGCACGTCGAAGACGTGATCTGGAATCGCCGCTCGGATGCGACCGAACGCCTGGTCGAGTTCGCCGAGCGCGTGCGGGGCAAGGGCAAGAAAAAGGAGCTCGATCTCGCATGGCGCGAGGCGACCGTCGAGGAACGGCTCTCTCATGCCCTCGTTCACGGCGTCGTCGACTTCATCGAGCAGGACGTCGAAGAGGCGCGGAGCAAGTACACCAGGCCGCTCGACATCATCGAAGGCCCGCTCATGAACGGAATGCGAATCGTGGGCGACCTCTTCGGGGCGGGAAAAATGTTTCTGCCGCAGGTGGTGAAGAGTGCCCGCGCGATGAAAAGAGCCGTTGCCTACCTCACGCCCTTCATGGAAGAGGAAAAGCGGGCCTCCGGCTCGGCTGGGCGTGCGCAGTCCAAGATTGTCATGGCAACCGTGAAAGGCGATGTCCACGACATTGGGAAAAACATCGTCGGCGTCGTGCTCGGTTGCAACAACTACCAGGTGGTGGACCTCGGGGTCATGGTGCCATGCGATCGCATTCTGCAGACCGCGCTCGACGAGGGCGCAGATTTGATCGGGCTCTCGGGCCTTATCACTCCTTCTCTTGACGAGATGGTGCATGTTGCGAAGGAGATGGAGCGCCGCGGGCTCCGCCAACCTCTGCTGATCGGCGGTGCAACGACCAGCAAGCAGCACACGGCGGTAAAGATCGCTCCCGAATATGGACAGAGCACCGTGCACGTACTCGACGCTTCGCGCGCTGTCGGAGTGGTCTCGAGCCTGCTGGATCCAAAGCAGCGCGCGGAGCTCGATCTCAGGAATCGCGAGGAACAAGAGCGGTTGCGGGGGATCTATGGCCTTCGCAAGGAGCACAAACTTCTGCCTTATCGGCAGGCGGTCTCGAACCGGAGCAAGATTCATTGGCGCGGGGAGGATGTCCCGCAACCCGCGTTCCTCGGTCGCCGGCCGCTCGACGACGTCCCGCTCGAGTCCCTCGTGCCGTATATCGACTGGACCTTCTTCTTCTCGGCGTGGGAGCTGAAGGGGCGCTACCCGAAAATCCTCGACCATCCCGAGCATGGAGCGGCAGCACGCGAGCTCTACGATCAGGGCCGGGAGCTGCTCAAGCAGATCTGCGAGGAAAAGCTCCTTCGAGCGCGCGGCGTCTACGGCTTCTGGCCTGCGGCGAGCGATGGAGACGACATTGTCCTTTACACCGATGAGTCGCGCGAGAGCGAACTCATGCGCTTCTGTATGCTGCGTGCGCAGCAGGCTTTTGAGCCCGGGAAGCCGAATCGCTCGCTCGCCGATTGGATCGCGCCCGTCGGCTCGGGTCTGGCCGACCATCTCGGGGCGTTCGCCGTGACGGCGGGACTCGGCGCCGCTGAGCTCGCACAACGCTTCGAGGCCTCCCTCGACGACTACAACGCCATCCTCGTGAAGGCCCTCGCCGATCGGCTGGCAGAGGCGTTCGCCGAGTGGCTGCACGCTCGGGTGCGACGGGAGTGGGGCTACGGGCAGGAAGAGCGCCTCACGACTGAGGAGCTGATCGAGGAAAAGTATCGCGGCATTCGGCCTGCCTTCGGTTATCCGGCGTGCCCGGACCACAGCGAAAAGCAAAAGCTCTTTGCTCTGCTCGATGCCGAGAAGATCGGGATGGAGTTGACGGAGCATTTCGCGATGCTCCCCGCCGCAAGTGTTTCGGGCATCTATCTCGCACACCCGCAGGCACGCTATTTCACGGTGGGCCGGATTGGCCGCGACCAGGTGGAGGATTACGCGCGCCGCAAGGGTACGAGCGTGCGTGAGACTGAGCGCTGGCTCACCCCGAATCTTGGTTACGACCCGGAGCGCTAGCATTCGCCGCCGAAGCTTCTCTTCGCGCTCCTCTTCTCCGGTCCAAAGGCCATAGCTCCTCTCCCGCCCGCGTCCATGCGTCCTGGATGTCACGGGGCCGCGTGCGGCGCAGCTCGAACCATGGACTCGCCGCCCGAGCTGCGTCCCACTACCCCTGTGGCGCACAATCTGGTAGACGCGAAGAGCGACGCCCGCCCGATGGCGGGCGATCCGCCGGAGGACGCTATGGCGCAGCAAAGCCCGAGCCACCTTGCGGGCGTAGACGCCGTCGGTCACGCGGAGCTCGTTCGCAAGGGCGAGGCGACGCCACGCGAACTCGTCGACGCCGCAATCGCTCGAATCGAGAAGCAGAACACCGAGCTCAACGCGGTGATTCATGCCACCTTCGAGAAGGCACGCGCGCAGGCGAGCGCGCCAAGCCTCCCGCACGGCCCACTGCGGGGTGTTCCCTTCTTGATGAAGGACTTGGGCGGCCAAACTGCCGGCGACCTTTATCACGCCGGTATGCGATTTCTGCGAGAAGCAGCCTGGAGGGAAGCGGAGGACAGCTACTTCGCCGCCAAGCTGCGGGCAGCGGGAGCGGTGTTTCTCGGTCGGACCAACACGCCCGAGCTTGGGCTCCTTCCGACGACGGAGCCTGCGGCCTATGGCGCGACCAAGAACCCTTGGGACCTCTCGCGCAGTGCAGGGGGATCGAGCGGCGGCGCTGCCGCCGCGGTCGCATCTGGGATGGTCCCGGCGGCACACGCGAGTGACGGTGGAGGATCGATCCGGATTCCCGCCGCGCACTGCGGACTGGTAGGACTCAAGACCACGCGCGGACGTTCGTCGTTCGGGCCGAGCCTCGGCGAACGCTGGGGCGGCTTCTCCGTCGAGCTCGCCGTCTCGCGCACGGTGCGCGACACCGCGGCCGTGCTGGACGTGGTGCAGGGGCCGATGCCCGGCGACCCCTACGCCGCAGCGCCGCCCGCGCGGCCTTACGCAAGCGAAGTGGATGCCCCGCCCGGACGACTGCGCATTGGGCTCATGACCCGGGGGCCCCGGGCGATCGCCGTGCACGCCGACTGCACCGCGGCCGTACAGCGCGCCGCACGACTGCTCGAAGGGTTAGGTCACACGATCGAGGAGTCGTTTCCGCTGGCTCTGGATGAGCCCGGTGCCGTGAATGCGTATGTCAGCGTGGTCGCAACCTCGGTCGCACGCGCCCTCGATGCATGGGGTGCCCGGGTGGGGCGATCCGTGCAGCAGGATAGTGTCGAACCCCTCACCTGGGCGCTCGCGGAGATGGCGCGGAGTTGGTCCAGCACGCGCTACCTCGAAGCCGTCGAATCCGTACACGCCTTCGGGCGGCGGGTCGCCGCGTGGTGGAGCCTCGGGTTCGATCTCCTGCTCACGCCGACGACCGCGGAGCCGCCGCCTTTGCTCGGCGAGATGACGTCGCCCCCGGACGTGCCTCTCAAAGGCTTTCTGCGGGCCGCGCCCTTCGGCGCCTTCACTTCCTCGTTCAATATGAGCGGACAGCCTGCGGTGTCGCTGCCTCTGCACTGGACGCAAGACGGGCTGCCCGTGGGTGTGCAGCTCGTGGCCGCGACCGGGCGCGAGGATCTCCTGCTGCGCGTGGCCTCGCAGCTCGAGCAGGCCGCGCCGTGGGCGCAGAGGCGTCCGCCCGTCTCGGCCTAGAGTCAGGACGCTGCCCGGCGGCGCTCAATGCGCGGGTGCGCCCTTTAAGAGCGCCGCCCTTACGATCGGTGAGGGCTCACCCACGCAGGTGACCCAGAGCTGGTGTACGGCCCGCGTCGCTCCCACATGCAGAAGCCGCCGCGATGCGGGCTGGTCCGGAAACTGGGCCGCTCCCACATCCACCAAGATGACGTAGTCGAACTCGATGCCCTTGGCTTGCGCGATCTCGGTAACCTCCACTCCGGGGGCAAAGGTGAAGTTCTGGTGGGAGACACGGCGCAGGTTCGGCAGCTCTGCCTCCGCGAGACCACGGTGGTAGGTCTCGCTCGCCGCCTCGCTCGGGGTCAGGACCGCGACCGAAGCCAGCGGTTCCTCGCGCGCGAGAGCCCGCAGGGCGTCCGCAAGGGATGCGACACAAGCCCCCGCGTCGGTGAACTGAAGACACTCGACCGGAGGACCCGAGCGTACGCTGAGCGGCGACTCACTCTCCTCGGCGAGATCTCCGAGCAGCTCGCGTGAAAAGCTCGTGATTTCGCGTGAAGAGCGGTAGGACACACGCAGCGTGTCGATCGAGGTGCCCTCGAGGCCGAGGTGCGCCAAGAACTCGGCCCACGACGTAAAACCCGCCGCCTGCATGACGTGCTGCTGGGTGTCGCCCGCAAGGGTGAGGCTCCGCCGCTCGTCGAGACAATCAATCAGCACGCGCACTTCGACCGGCGAGAAATCCTGCACCTCGTCAATCGCGATGTGCCGATAGCGCAGCGGCACGCCTCCCCGCCCAAGGAGCGGGCCGACCCGCAGCTGCCATGCACGCAAGAGCAAGGCATCATCTTCGGGATCGAGCTCCGCTTGCACCTCCGCATCACCCTCGAGCCACGCCGTGAGCTCCTCGTGCCGAGCACGGTTCCAGTCCGCCGCGCGGCGCACTTCTTCCGCAGCAAGGGCACCCGGTGCCACGTGCGCCACCGCCTCCTCGAGAAGCGAGGCCTGACACAGCACGCTGGCCCAGTCGTCGAAGGCCTGCGCCGGTGTCCGGGGGCCGGGGTTGCGACGCACCTGCTCCTCAAGCGCGAAGAGGAGCGCAGGATGGAGCTTGAGGCGCTCTACGACTGCGGGAGCGCCGGCGCGCTGATCGCGCGGAAGCTGAGGGAAAAGGCGCCGCCGCTGCTCAGCCGTCCACTCCGCGAAGGTGGCGATGCGCGCGTTGCCCACACCGAGCGCGGGCAGCACGTGGGAGACGTAGCTCCGAAGGGCCGGCGAAAACACCACGAACAGAGTCCGGTCCGAGTCCACGCTCGGATCGTCGTAGGCGAGATAGGCGATGCGGTGCAGCGCCACGGTGGTCTTACCCGAACCCGCGCTTCCTCGGATCACCACGAAGCCTGAGGAGGGGCGAGTGATGAGGGCGAACTGCTCGGGGTCCAGCAGACCCGCCAGCTCGGGAAGCCGCTTGTCGGCGCGACGGCGTCGGCCGTCGAGGTCTGTGCCGAGCCGGCGCGTGCCGCCCTCTCCAGGTCCGAAGGCGCGGAGCGCCGCCCCCTCTCCGCCGTGTAGCCGCAGCCGCTCGCGCGGGGTCTCGCGCCAGCCGCCGGGGACTCCGGCGTCGCGCGCGAACACCCCCTCCGGCGCCTCGACCCGTTCGAGCACGCCGGCGCGGATGGCCACGGTGCGGCGTGTCACCACGATGCCCGCACGTCGGCGCCCAGCCATCACCTCCTCGTACTCGTCTCCCTGGGCGTAGCGATAAAAGATCTTTGAGACCGGTGCGTTCCGCCAGTCGACGATTCGCAGGCTCCCGTCGATGCGCGTGGCCTTGCCGAGCAAGAGGTCACGCTCCCCGGCGCTGTCGCGCAGACGCAAATGCGCGAAGTAGGGCGAGGAGGGATCGACCTTGGGTGCGTTTCGAGAGGCACGAAGCTGGCGCAGGAGCGCGTTGCCTTGGTCCCACTGCTGGTGGAGCGCCGGGGCATCCTCGGCCTTCATGGGCTCGAGCATGATCTCGCGTAAACGAGAGAGGTCGCGCACAAGCGCAGCCTCGGCCGCAGGAACTTCTTCCTGCGGCTCCGCCAGGCTGGCGCGGGTCGCTGCGAGGAGTTCCAACTCCTCCTTCACAATGGGATTCGTCAACCCCTCTCCCCACGAAACGAATTAGGGAGGGTAGCAGCAGCGTCCCGCGCTGCGCTTGCCGTGGTAGCCTGTCCGTGCCCACCCGCCCACGACGAGGACTTCGATGGAACTGCGGCAGGAGATCCACGGCAACTGCGCAACCCGGTTCGCGCGCGTCCGAGAGGCCTTCGCCGAGCTGTTTGCCGACCCGTCCGAGGTGGGCGGTGCCGTCGCCATCCAGCTCGACGGTCGCTTTGTGGTCGACCTGTGGGCCGGCCACGCGGATGCTGCGCGGTCGCGGCCGTGGGAGCGCGACACGCTCGTGAACGTCTTCTCCACCACAAAGGGGATGACGGCCTTGTGCGCACACCGCCTCGTGGACCGCGGCTCGCTCGACCTCGACGCGCCGGCTGCACGCTACTGGCCGGAGTTCGCTCGGGGTGGCAAAGCTGCGCTCCCCGTGCGCCAACTCTTGAACCACTCCGCCGGATTGCCGGCGATTCGGCGACCCCTTCCCCCGAGCGCTCTGTTCGAATGGGAAGCCTTGACCGATGCGCTCGCAGAGCAGGAGCCCTTTTGGGAGCCGGGAACGCGTCATGGCTACCACGCGCTCACCTTCGGCTGGCTCGTGGGTGAACTCGTGCGGCGGGTGAGCGGAAGGAGCGTCGGGCGCTTCCTCCAGGAAGAGATTGCCGGACCTCTCGAGGCGGACGTGTACATCGGGACGGCACCGAGCCTGGATCACCGGGTGGCGGAGATAATTCCAGCGCCTCCGCCCAAGCTCGGCGAGGTGGACCCTCTGCTCGAGATCCTGAAGAACCCGACTTCCGTGGCGGCTCGGGCCTTCCTCAACCCGCTGCTTCCGCCCGATGCCATCAACACCACGCAGTGGCGTCGTGCCGAGATTCCCGCCGGGAACGGCCACGCATCGGCGCGCGGGCTCGCGCAAGTATACGGCGCCGTCTCTGCGCCGGAGCGCTCAGCCACAAAGGTACTCCATCCGGAGGGCGTAAAGCGCTCGGGCACCGAGGAGCGAAGCGGCTCAGACCTTATTCTCCTCGACCAATTCGTGCGGTATGGGCCAGGTTTTATGCTCGGTACGCCAGACGAGCCGCTTGGGCCCAACGCGGGCGCATTCGGGCATTCGGGCGCGGGCGGGTCTCTCGCCTTCGCCGATCCCACGGCGAAACTCGGCTTCGCGTACGTGATGAACCAAATGCAATCCGGGCGCTATCTGATCGGCCCGCGTGCAAACGCCCTGGTCAAGGCTACCTACGATTGCCTTTGAGACGCGGGGATTACCCGCCGCCGTGCTTCTCCAAGAATTGCTCGATCAGCCAGCCCGAGATGCTGATTCGGCCGCGGAAGAACTTCGGCATCGAGTCGTAGCGAAAGAAGGCTGCGTCCTCGATCTCCGAGGTGTCGATGCGAATCTCGCCGCCGGCGTAGCGGGCGGTAAAGCCGAGCATGAGGGAGTGCGGAAACGGCCAGGGCTGGCTTGCGAAGTACCGCACATCCTTCACCTCGATCCCAGTCTCTTCATGGATCTCCCGCGCCACGGTCTCTTCCAAGCTTTCTCCAGGTTCGACAAAGCCCGCCGGCACGCTGTAAAAGCCCGGTGGAAAATGCGCAGAGCGTGCGAGCAAGATTTCCTGGTCTCGCTCTACAGCGACGATCACGGCCGGCGCGAGCCGCGGGAAGCACGCGAGACCGCAGCGCGGGCACACACGCGATCGCTCGGTCGAGCGCGGTTGCGTCGCTTCACCGCAGGCGCCACAGAACTGGTGAGTACGGTCCCATTCCACGATCTGTACCGCACGCCCCGCCAGCGCATGAAGTGTTTCGTCGAGGCGACCGAACAGCATGCGCAGGTCGCGGAACTCCATGCCCGGAGGCGCCGCGTGGTCCGCAGCGACCTCGGCTGAAAAACAGTGCTGCTCGTCCAGCCGTCCGAGATACTGCGAACGGAGTGTGGCGAGGCCGAGCGCCTCGGGCTCAGCACTGGGTTCGAGAGCAAGATCGTTGCGCACGAGAAGCTCGCGCCCCCGGAAGACAAACCAGAGCGCTGCCTCTGGCCGAGGATGCGGCGGCACGAGTCCCGGGAGAAAGCGGCGCATCAGCGGACGGCCTCCACGCGAACGGGCGTTGTGAACCGTCGGCGGCGCTCGATCCGCACGGCGGGCCCCGTGATCTCGAATGCACCGGCAAGTCGCACGTTGTCCGAAGCACTCCCGACCATGACCTCGATGGTCCCGGGCTCAACGATCCATTTCTCGTCGAGTCCGCGAAATGCGAGCTGTTCCACCGCCAACTCGAAGCGGAGGCGTTTTTTCTCACCCGCTCGGAGCGCGACGCGCGCAAAGCCCCGAAGCTCCTTGACCGGACGCGTGACGCTCGCCACGGGGTCATGGACGTAGAGCTGGACGACCTTCTCGCCGGAATGTGCGCCGTCGTTCGTGATCTCTGCGCCGATCGCCACGACATCCCCTGCCTGCGCCTGGCGCGGCTCGATCACGAGACGTGCGTAGTCGAAGTGCGTATAGGAGAGCCCGTGACCGAAGGCGAAGAGCGGGGTTGCGGGTGAGTCGGCATAGCTCCCCTTCCAGTGCGAGCGCCCTCCAGATGGCTTGTGGCCGTAGTAGACGGGAAGCTGACCCACGCCGCGGGGCATACAGATCGGGAGACGGCCCGACGGATTCACATCGCCGAAGAGTACGTCCGCGACGGCAGTTCCACCTTCCTCGCCCGGAAGCCAGGCGTGGACCAGCGCGCCCACGTGCTCTGCGATCCAAGGGACGGCGAGGGGTCGGCCCTCGACCAGCACGACCACGACCGGCCGCCCCGTCCGAACCACCGCCTCGACCAGCGCCTGCTGCACGCCGGGCAGACCGAGCTCCGCCCGGTCGATGGATTCACCGCTCGTGCACCCGTCGACCAGACCCGAACGCCCGCCCACGACGAGGATCGTGGCCTCAGCGCGTTCTGCGAGTGCAACGGCCTGTGCGAATCCGTCCGTCGAGGATCCGAGGACGTCGCAACCCGGAGCGAACAGCACCTCGGTCTGTGGTGCGACGATGCGACGCACGCCCTCGAGGATACTCACCATCGGTGGGAAGCACTTGCTGAGCTCGATCCTCGACTGCGCGTCTTTCTCCTTGGACGAAGGTCTGGGCGCCTCCGATTCGATCCACCCGAACACGATCTCAAGATGCGCGGGGTAGTGGTAGTCTCCCTGAAGAAGACGGATCCGATCGGCACTCGGTCCGAGCACGGCGATCGAACGCAGGTTCTTGGCGAGCGGCAGAAGATTTCGCTCGTTCCTGAGCAAGATGATCGACTCGGCCGCGGCTCGCCGCGCAAGAGCGCGTTGCGGCGGCGTATCAAACACACTGGACGCAGCGACTGCGTCCACCAACGGCTGTTCGAAGAGGCCGAGCTGGAACTTGGCCCGCAGCAGGCGCCGAACCGCCCGATCGACGAGCGCCATCGGCGCACGGCCGCTCTCCAGCGCCTCCCGCAGCGGAGCCCCGTAGCAGTCCAGTTGCGGCAGTTCGACGTCGACTCCCGCCTCAAGGGCTCGAAGCGCTGCTTCGCCCTTGTCTGCGGCGATGTGGTGGTAGCCACGCAGGCAGTCGACCGTGAAGTAGTCGGCCACCACCACTCCCTCGAAGCCAAGCTCGTCACGCAGGAGATCCGTGAGAAGTGCGCGCGAAGCGCCGCAGGGCACGCCGTCGAGCTCCTGGTAACCATTCATGATCGAGCCCAGCCCGGCTTCGCAGATCGCGGCCTCAAACGGCGTGACGTACAGCTCGCGCAGCTCGCGAGAACCCAGATGCGCCGGCGCCCAATTCATTCCTCCTTCGGACGCCCCGTAGCCCACGAAATGCTTCCCCGTGCAGAGGATCCCCTCGGCAAGGCGCTCTCCTTGCACGCCGCGCACATATGCGATGCCCATCTGCGAGATGAGATAGGGGTCCTCGCCGAAGGTCTCTTCGGTACGGCCCCACCGCGGGTCGCGAGCCACATCCAGCACCGGGGCGAGCGTCTGGTGCGCGCCGACGGAGCGCATCTGCAAACGGATTGCACTCCCGATCTCGCCCACCAGCGTAGGATCGAATGTGGCGGCCAATCCGATGGCTTGCGGAAAGCAGGTGGCGTCACGGCCCAGATAGCCCGCACAGCTCTCCTCGTGGATGATCGCAGGGACACCGAGGCGCGTCTCTTCCATGAGAAAGCGCTGAATCTCGTTTGCAAAGGCTGCGCTTTCCCCGGGCCTGAGCAAGGTTGCGCCGCCGATGCGCGTTACGTGCCCGATTCCGTGGATGAGTTTCTCGCTTGCAGCGCTGCGCTTTAATCTGCCCTCGTGAAGCAGCTGGGTCGACCAGACACAACCCAGCTGGGCGAGTTTCTCGTCGACGGTCATGCGCGAGAGGAGATCTTCGACACGCTTCTCCACAGAGAGCGAGACGTCAAGGTACGGCGGCTTCATCAGATGACTCCGAGCCGGTTCCAGGACCAGACGAAGATCGCGACAAGACCTACGGCGAGGATGAGCGCGAGGGAGTGGAGCGGCTCGAAGGCTGTCCAGGTGCGCGTCACGAAGGACTGCACCCAAAAGGAGGGAAGCCCAAGAGGCAGCGGGAGTGCCAGATCCACGGGCCCGGCGCCCGCCGGCGGTGCGACCTGCCCGTGCGCAGGCAGCGAAGGGGCGACAGCGGGCCGCGCGAAGATGCGGGGCCACACGCTGCTGTAGCGATGTTCATTGGTCGTCGCCCTCCGCGCTGCTGAGCTACCTACTATAGGCATGGATTCCCGCTACCGAAGCGCCGTGAACCGCGACGTGCCTGCGGCGCGCCCGGGCGAGTTCGCCCCGGTCCCCATCGGGCCCCTGCGCGTTTGGCCGCCGGTTGTGCTTGCACCCATGGCGGGCATCACCAACGCACCCTTCCGCGCGGTTTGCCGACACTTTGGCGCCGGCCTCTATGTGAGTGAGATGATTACGGCAAGGGCGCTGGTCGAAGGCAACGCCAAGACGCTCCGGCTCGCGGGATTTGCCCCTGAGGAGAAGCCCCGGAGCCTCCAACTCTACGGGGTGGACCCCTACTACGTGGGCCAGGCCGTGGCGTTCCTCGCCGGCGAGAACCGCGTGGATCACATCGACATGAACTTCGGTTGCCCAGTGCCAAAGGTCACTCGGCGCGGTGGCGGGGCTGCGATCCCGCTCAAGCCCAATCTGTTGCGAGCGATCGTGCGGGCCGCAGTGCGCGAGGCGGGCCCGGTACCGGTAACCCTGAAATTTCGAATCGGGGTAGACGACCGGTACCAGACCTATCTCGACGCTGGCCGAATCGCTTCCGACGAGGGCTGTGCCGCTGTCGCTCTGCATGCCCGTACGGCGGCGCAGCTTTACGATGGCGAGGCGCAATGGGATGCGATCGCTCGTCTCAAGTCCGTCGTGGGACCGCTTCCTGTGTTCGGAAACGGCGATATCTGGGAGGCCTATGACGCGCTCCGCATGATGCGCACGACCGGTTGTGACGGCGTGGTCGTCGGCCGAGGCTGCCTTGGTCGGCCCTGGCTCTTCCGTGAGCTGAGCGACGTATTCGCCGGCGAGGAGCCCACCGATCCGCCCTCGCTCGGCGAAGTTGCCAATGTCATGCTCGAGCACGCCGCTCTTCTCGCCAAGTGGCTCCCGGAGGCCGTGGCCGTCCGGATGTTCCGCAAGCACGCCACCTGGTACACCAAGGGCTTCCGCTACAGCACGCGCCTGCGCGATGAGTTGATCGCGATCGAGACCCTCGACGATCTGCGCCGGGTGCTGAGTGCCGTCGACCGGGACGAGCCCTTCCCAGCAGCGGCGGTGCGAGTCCCCCGCGGCAAGCGCGGGGGCACGCAAAAGGTGGCCCTACCCGAGGGCTACCTCGACGATCTTGAGGATGCCTCCCCCCCCGCTGCGGAGGCGGAGGATCCGGCCGACGGCGGGTAGCGCGCCCGCCAGTGGCTGGCGAGGCCCGAAGCGGCGAGACTCTCGGTGCTCGAGGCTCTCCAGCCAAGGAGATCGAAAATGACCCCGAAGATTGAGACGACTCCCAATCCCTCGACGGACATCGCCAGGATCCCGCCCCTTGTGCTGGCCCTGCGGGCCTCGTTCGATGCGGGGACCACCCGGCCGATCTCGTGGCGCAAGGGTCAGCTCGATCAGATCGCACGCCTTATGGACGACCATGGAGAGGACTTCCTGGCTGCGCTCAAGGCTAGCTTCGAGACCTTCAGCCACCACAAGAGCGTGGTGCGCAAGTCCACGCGAGTCGACCCCAAGATTGCCTACCCGCCGTACACCAAGCTAAAGACGCAGATCCTAAAGCGGCTGATGTAAGGCCCGCAGGCATCGCGTTGACAGGCCTTCTCTCGCGCTGGCTCGGCTGGGGGGCGGCGCTTTGTCTCGTCTCCGGATGCGCGGGTCCGGCGGGGTCCCCCAAACCAAAGGCGGCGACGCCCCAAGCGAGCGCGCTCACAGGCGAACTCATTGACTTGAACTTCGCCTGGCCGGTGGGACTCACCGCTCGGGTCGAGTACCAGGAGAGCCGGGAGTCGAAGACGTCGCAGGGTGTCGAGAGTCTCGTCTTTCGTTCAAGCCACCGCATGCGGGTCGAGCCGGCTGGCGAGGATATCCGTGTGATCCACGACGAGTTCTCTGTCAAGCCCGCGACCTCTGCCGAGGCCGCCAAATCGCCGCGCACCTCGTCGCAGGAAGATGAGCTCGAAACTGAGTCCGACGCACAGGTGGGCGATCTCCTGCCGGATCTCATCGTCGACCGGACGGGAAGGCTGGTACGGATCGACGGCACGGAACGGCTGCGCGCGGACGCCCTGGAAAGAATGTCAAAGGGCACCGAGCAGAGCCCGGAATCTCGCGCACGCCTCGAACGTTTTATCGCCCATGCTGTGTCGGACAACGCGCTCACGGAAAGAGCGACGCGCGACTGGAACGCACTCGTCTTCTCCTGGGCAGGTGCGCGGTTCGCTGTGGGCGTGCTCTCCTCACAGCCCGGGGCGGGGGGTGCCTCCGATCCCACGAGCTCCCGCCAGCTCTCGGTGACTCCGCGCGTTCCCTGCGACGCTTCCGACCGGACCGCGACCTGCGTCCGCATCGAGTTCGAGAGCCACCCGGCGCCGGAGGTGCGCGACACGATCCTCCTGGTCACCGAACCCGATCGCCTGGTTCCCCACAACCTGCGCGTCGGGAGTGAGATCCACGCACGCATGACGCGGCCGGACGGAAAGCTGGAGAACATCGATCAGAGCCACGCGTGGAGTTATCAATTCACCTATTCGAGTGGGTCGTAGGTGCCCGTCGGGTGTCTTGGCGGGGGACGGCGTCTTGCCTAGAGCAGCTCCTCCGCCATGAAACGGACGACACTCGGGTCCTGGGAACCGACGAGAAGGGTCGTCACCGGGCTTTCCTTCCAGGCGGCAAGGCGGTCGCGAATCCGCTCCTTCGGTCCAACTAGGGTAATTTCGTCGACGAGCTGCTCGGGAACCGCGGCGATCGCCTCGGCGCGCTTGCCCGAGAGAAAAAGCTCTTGCACGCGCTCGGCCTCTTTCGCAAAACCGAACCGCGCGATCAGGTCAAGGTGAAAATTCTTCTCCTTGGCCCCCATGCCGCCGATATAGAAGGCGATGTACGGCTTTGCCACCTGGAGAGCCTGCTTGACGTCGTCGTGAGGAATCACGGTGACGGTGCAGGCAATCTCAAAGTCTGGCCGTAGATCCTTCAGGGAATCGGCATACACGTTGTTGCGGTAGGGCGAGTAGAAGATCGGAAGCCAGCCGTCCGCAATCTCAGTCGCGAGCCTTACGTTCTTCGGCCCCTCCGCCCCCATGTAGATAGGAATGTGGCTGCGCTTGGGGTGGACGATCAGCTTGAGGGGCTTTCCGAGGCGGCTTCCACCCTGCAGCGGAAGCTCATAGTGCTCGCCCTGGAAGGTCACTGGCCCCTTGCGCTCGAGCATCTCGCGCACGAGGGCTACGAACTCCCGCGTTCGCGCCAGGGGCTTCGGAAAGGACTGACCGTACCAGCCTTCGACCACCTGAGGACCCGAGACGCCGATGCCGAGGATGAGGCGCCCGTTCGAAAGATGGTCGATCGTGGCGGCCGTCATGGCAACGCATGCCGGCGTACGTGCCGAGAGCTGCATCACGCCTGTGCCAAGTTTGATTCGCGTGGTCTGGGCCCCCACCCAGCACAGCGGGGAGAACACGTCGGAGCCATAGGCCTCCGCCGTCCATACCGAGTCGTAGCCAATGCGCTCAGCCTCTTTCACGAGATCGATCGGGACTGTCGGGATCGGGCCGGAGTAGCCGAGCATCAGGCCAAGCTTCATGGGGGGCTCCTTCGACCGGCCGTCGCAGCGACCGGCAAGACCTGTATGGGTAGCGACCGGCGCGTGGATTGTCGCGGACGTGGGGCATAGCGCAGGCTTGGCGCACCCTCTCTGGTTCGGCGCGTCGTCCCGTCGCGGGAAATCGCCAGCTCACGCCGCACTCGATACGCCCGCGCTCCCTGTGCTGTTCGTCGCAGAGCCGAGGGCCAGGTACGGTTAGGGAGAAGCGGCCGGGCTGTGCCACCCACCCACCTCGGAGATGAGCCTGTCAGCTTCGGCAGGTCCCCAGGTTCCGGGCGCGTAAAGGGAGACCGGCGTTGCATTGCCGAGGATCGGCTCGACAATCGACCACGCCGTTTCCACTGCGTCCTGGCGAGCGAAGAGCGTCGCATCGCCTTCCATGGCGTCACCCAGCAGGCGTTCGTAGGCTTCCATCTCGTCGCCTCCCGGGTGGTGAAGGAACGAAAGCTCGGTGGAAACTGCAGCAGCCGACTCTCCAGGCCGTTTCACCCGGGCACCGATGGCGATCACGACTTCCGGGCTCAAGCGGAATCGAAAGTAGTTTCCATAGTCAGGAAATGCCTTCGCAAGAGGTGGCTTGCGCAGGGTGACCAGCACCTCCGTCGTGGTCACCGGGAGGCACTTTCCCGCGCGGATGAAGAAGGGTACTCCCTCCCAGCGCCAGGATTCTACGGCGAGACGGACAGCTGCGAAGGTCTCAACCTGCGAGTCGGGAGCCACCCCTGGCTCCTTGCGATAGCCCTGGAACTGGCCGCGCACCAAGTCCTTCGGCTGAAGCGGGGGGATCGATCGGAAGACCTTTGCCTGTTCATCGCGGATCGCCTCGGCGTAGGTGCTCGTCGGCGGCTCCATGGCGAGGAAACCCACGACCTGAAGCATGTGGTTCTGCACGACGTCCCGGATCGCACCAGCCTCCTCATAGAAACGCCCGCGCCCGGCGACGCCGAACTGCTCCGCCATCGTGATTTGCACGCTCCGCACATAATTTCGGTTCCAGATGGGCTCAAGAAAGGTGTTGGCAAAGCGGAAGAAGAGGAGGTTCTGGACTGCCTCCTTGCCCAGGTAGTGATCGATTCGGAAGACCGCTGACTCCTCGAATGCCGTGTGCAGCGTCTGATTCAGCGCCTGCGCCGAGGCAAGATCGCGCCCGAAGGGTTTCTCAAGAATCACTCGTGCTCCGCGCGCGCAAGATGACTTCGCGAGACCTTCGACTACGGTCGGGAACATGCTGGGTGGGATGGCCAGATAGTGGGCGGGCCTTGCCGCCCCGGAGAGTTCCTTGCGCAGGGTCTCAAACGTGGCGGAATCGTTGTAGTCGCCGTCCACGTAGCGCAAGAGCGCCAAGAGCTTTGCGAAAGCGGACTCGTCGACACCCCCGCCGTGTTCCGCCAGGCTCGCGCGCGCGCGCGCGCGAAGCTGCTCGAGACCCCAGCCTGCTTTTGCCACGCCGATCACGGGCACGTTGAGCCGTCCGCGGCGCACCATGGACTGAAGCGAAGGAAAAATCTTCTTGTAGGCGAGGTCGCCCGTAGCGCCGAAGAACACAAGGGCGTCGGAACGCTGGGGCATGGCTTACCTACGCTCCTTCTCCGCAGTTCGCGGTCTTCCGGAAACGGGCCCTACACCACCCGCTTTTGACTTCATCCCGGAAAGCCAAACGCTTGCGCCCGCCTGAGCGTAACATCGCTCCCGGAGAGGAACCTGTCGAACTTGGCCGGGACGTACGGGCTTGCCCGCGTTGCGGGAGAGCAACGAGAAAGACCCGAGCCCGGAGGGCAGGTGCGCTCGCTTGGCGGCCGCGGAAGAGGCCAAACCTTGCCGCAGTCGCATCCCGGGCGGGGCCTGCGCGCGCCAGGAGTCTCTTCAGCGAAGATACGCTTCAACCGTCTATTTTCCTCGGAGGAAAACCTGTGGCCACCGACGACGCGTCCCGCTACCGCGCGAACCTACAGGGCGAGGTCGACGGCGCGAGCCTTTACCGAACCCTCGCAGCGACGGAGCGAGATCCGCACCTTGCAGATATCTATCGCCGTCTCGCCTCCGTCGAGGAGGCGCACGCGGAGTTTTGGCGGGGACAGCTTCGTCGTCTCGGCGCGAAGGTGCCAGGGCTTCGACCCGACCTTCGCACGCGAGCCCTCGGCTGGCTCGCTCGCAGATTTGGGCCGGGATTTGTTCTTCCCACCCTCCAAGCGCTGGAACGCGGCGACAGTGCGCAGTACGACGATCAGCCTGAGGCGGTGGCCGGCGGGCTGCCCGCGGCGGAGCGATCGCATGCGCGGATCGTGCAAGCCGTCGCCGCCGCGGAGCCGTCGGGTTTGGAGGGAAGCTCGATTGCTCGCCTCGAAGGACGACATCGCGCGCTTGGCGGCAACGCGCTCCGGGCCGCCGTACTCGGCGCAAATGACGGACTCGTATCGAACCTGAGTCTTGTGATGGGGATGGCGGGAGCCGCGGCAGGGGGTGGAACGGTCCTGCTTACCGGCCTCGCAGGCCTTGTGGCCGGGGCGTGCTCCATGGCGATGGGGGAGTGGATCTCGGTGAACAGCTCACGCGAGCTCGCCCAAAAGCAGATCGCGACCGAGTCGGCGGAGCTCGCGGCGTCCCCTGAGGAGGAGCAGGAGGAGCTCGCCCTGATCTACCAGGCCAAGGGAATTCCGGCCGAGCAGGCACACGCGCTGGCGGAGCGCCTCATGAAGAGCAGGAGCGGAGCGCTAGACACTCTGGTCCGCGAAGAGCTGGGGATCGATCCCGCGGAGCTCGGCGGCTCGGCTTGGACCGCCGCAGGATGGTCGTTCGTTTTGTTTGGGGCGGGTGCGCTCATTCCCGTCGCCCCGTTCTTTGTCCTCGCCGAACGGGCGGCGATCGTCGCGAGTGTGGCCCTGTCGGGACTCGCGCTCCTTGGGATCGGCGCGGGAACCTCGCTGTTCACCGGGCGCGCCCTCGCATTTTCTGGCCTCCGCCAGCTCGGCGTAGGCCTTGCGGCCGCGGCTGTGACCTACGGCGTTGGCGCGCTGGTCGGCGTTACGCTCGGCGGATAGCGAGCCTCGCAAAGCGACGCCCATCTGTGTCGATTGGATCTGTGGGCTGTCCAAGAGCGGTGGATGGGATCTGCCGGAGCCGTCTGCGCTGGGTTGCGCCGTCGTCGAGATTGTCAACCCCGAAGCGGCGGCCCACCACTCCAGAGTGAGCCAGGCCCCGAGGCGAGTGCGAACTCCGCGCTCGGGGCCGACTAGGTACTCTCACCCCCGGTTTCGACGAGGCAAGGCAACGCGCCCCGCTCCGATCGCCGACAACCCGACGAGCCCGCAAAGAGCGTGATTCCCCGATAGCGAAGCCGTTCTACGACGGAAGCCGACGGAGTGTCAATCGGAAACGTGAGGTCGCCCTTCGGCTATGAGTGTTTCTCCTTCCCGTCGGGGTGGCTTCCGCCGCTGCCGTGCGCGGGTCCCGAGGGTTTACCCCCGCCGTGGGCCGGGCCCGACTGTGCAGGATGCGTCGGGGGTGGGGTTGGGGTGGCGACGCTCTTCGGTGTCCCCCGTTGATACACGCGGTTCGCCGGCTCGCCCGGGAGCTCGCGGCGCGTCGCAGTCGGTGGTGAAGCCGGCTTCTCGAAGGAATGCGCCGGCACGTTTGCATGCGGGGCGACCGGCGCCGCCCGGGCCGCCGAGACGGCGGATTCAGCGCGTGGCGCTGCCGTCCGCGGCGAGGATTTCGCTCCCGGGATGGATGCCTTTTGGAGGTCCCCGAAGTGCGGCGGGGGCGGTTCACTCGCGCGCTGCGCAACGCCGTTTTGTCCGAAGGGGGCACGAGCGAGGGGGGTGCTGGAGGATCCGCGCTCGGGCGCCGAGACGACCCGCACGGGAGCTGCGCCCACAGTCGCCTTCGGTTGGGCGCCGGTCCCCTGCCGGTTGACCTCGAGAGCCGGCGCTGCAATCTGCGGCGCACGGGTCGCTACGACGGGTCTCGAAAGCGCTTCTCGCGGCGGCTGCGTTGCGGCACGACTCGCCCCGCCCACGAGGCTCGCAGCCGAAGGCTGGACTGCAAGCGCACCGTGCACGGGCTGAAGCTGCTGCGCCGATACCTGCGTGAGACGCGCGGCTGCAACAGGGGCCTGGCCAAAGCGGTCGGCCTTCATGGCCACCACCGCACCGGAAACCGCCGCATTCTGATAAGTCGTGATGTTGTTCACATTCACGATGGTCGTCTTGTTGATCGTGACGTTGTTCACAACGCGCGGGCCACCCCAACCGGCCCAGTGGGCAACGCCGACGCAGCCCCGCGGGCCCCACCACGGCACGATGGGCTCGCCCCATCCGAGGGCGACCCAGCCCACCGCCGGGAAGCCGACACCCACGCCGACGGAGAGACCGGGGGCACCGAAGAATGCGACCAGCGCAGGCGCGTAGTAGGGCTGCGCAACGATCGGCCCCGGCGCCCATCCCCAGTAGCCGCCCACGTGTACCCAGCGCCCGTAGTGGTAGGGAGCCCAGCCCCAGCGGGCTGTATCGACCCAAGTCCAGCCGAAGTAGGGGTCATACATCCACGAGCCTGTGGTGTAGGGCGCCCATCCGGGACCGACTCCACCGGGAACCCAGACGGCACCATAGTTGGGAACCATACGCCAATCGCCATCGTGATCGAGGTCGTCCGCGCCATACACATCGGGCGGTACGTACCGCGCGGAGACCGCGTCGATCTGGTGATCGGTGCGCTCATAGTTCCAGCGGTCCCAGGCATCGAGCTGCGGGGCCGCGTAGGTCTCGACCTGCGGCGCCTCGTTGCCCGTCACCACCACTTCTTCGCTCCCTGCGACGACCGCCGACTGGCCCCCCGCGGGCGTCACCGTGGCGCGTCCGCCGCGACGGCTTGCGAAGGTGGTCGTTTCATCGCGGACCTCAACCCTGTAGTAACCGGGATGCTCGACGGTGAAGGCGGCGTTCGGTGTGTCGAGCTCGACCGTCTGTCCGGGGGGCAGCGAACGCAGGTCGAGCGACGCCGTGCCGCTGATCACGCGGAACTGGAGAAATTCCGGTTCGAGCGAGTCGAGGCCGAGCTGTGTCTCCGACCCGGCGCGCACAAATGCGTGCGGACCGATCTGAAGCTCAAGATTCCCGCCGCTCCCGGTGGCGAGACGGTCTCCGGCGGCGAGGGCCGAGTTCACCTGGGCGGAGGCCCAGTCCGCGGCGCCGTTCCGCCAGAACGCCACGGGGCCGTCCACCAAGCCTAGGCGCGGCGGCGTTCGATCGAAGCCCGGCGGCGGACCCTCCTGGGCCGCGGCGCCGAATGTTCCTCCGAAGGTGAAGAGGAATGCGAGGCACATTGCCGCTTGAGATCGTCGCTGCCCCACCATGCTCGAGTCCCCCTTGGCGTGTCTGGCCGGTTCGATGGCGGCGGCCGGCGCGGCATTCATGCCGCGCAAACACACGACTCCGCCCCTTTGAACGCTGTGGACCGCGGGGGGTTGCGCGGCCCTCCCGGCCTGTTCACGATTGATTCATGGAGCCGCCGCGTCAAAGCCCGCGGGAAGTCCCCGCACCAACCCCCCTCTCCTTGACGCGGAATGCACCCGAGCGCAGCCCCGGCCGCCGAAGCGCAAGGGTCCTTCCGGCGAAGTCGCCTATCCTCGCGACTTCGAACCCGAGGATCCGGATGCAGTCCGACCACCCCTACTCCGTTGCGATCGCGGACCTGTGCCGTTCGACCCTTGCCGTGCTCATCGCGTTCGAGCACGTGCAGCGACACCTTCACCCATCCAAACATACACACCTGCGCGGCCTGCTGGAGCGCCCCGGCGCCGATCTCGGGCTGGCCCTTACGGCCTTCCGCGCGCTCCAGCCGCCGCAAAGCCTCGAGGCCTTCCACCTGCAGATGGAGCACGCCGGTTCCGCCACCGATGAGGCCGTACGTCTCTTCTCAGACCCCGCTTCGCCGGCCGACACCGTAGCCCGTGTCCTCGGCAGCTTGCGCTGCACTTGTCGCGCGCTCGAGGCGCTCTACCCGCTGCGCGAGGTACTCCCTCCCCTCGGCCAACTCTTTGCAGAAACGCCCCTGCATGATCGGCTGACCGAGCTGGATCCTGAGATCGCCCAAGAGGGCGTAACGGTGGGCATGCTCGCCGCAGGGTCAAGCGAGGACCAGCCCGATGCGCGCGGGGGGTTCGTCTTTTATGTACCCGAGCGCTACGACGGAAGCGAAGCTCTGCCCCTCGTGGTGGCTCTTCACGGCGGCTTTGGCCATGGGCGAGACTTCGTCTGGACGTGGCTGCGGGAGGCGCGCAGTCGCCGCTGTTGCCTCCTCGCACCGACCTCGCTCGGTTCGACCTGGTCGCTGCACGATCCAGAGCAAGATGGTGCGGCGCTACGCTCGATGGTGGAGTTCGTGACGGAGCGCTGGCGGATCGACTCTTCTCGGGTCCTGCTCACGGGGTTGTCCGATGGTGCGACCTTCTCCCTGCTGTGCGGACTTGCGGAGGGATCACCCTTTACCGCGTTGGCACCGGTCTCGGGTGTTCTGCACCCGTGGAACTTCCGCAATGGGAATCTGGGGCGTGCGCGGGGCAAGCGGATCTATCTGATCCATGGAGCGCTCGACTGGATGTTCCCGGTCGCCATCGCGCGGACCGCCCGCGATGCCCTTGCGCAGGCCGGGGCAGAGCTCGTCTACCGCGAACTCGACGACCTCTCCCATGCCTACCCCAGAGAGGAGAATGCTCGCATCTTGCGATGGCTCGATCCCGGGCTCGCGCTGCCCGGCGAGAGCAAGCACGCGCTCGCATGATTTCGAAGCCAGGAGTGGCCACGCTCTCATCCCGGCTCGGCGCGAAGAGAGCGCTCGAGCGCAGCACCTCGCCCATCCTGTACAGCACGGCGGGCTCGCGCGCCGGCCCCCGCTTCTCCCAGAAATGCAGTTCCTCCGGGAAGGAGCGGCCGGGGAGCTAGGCCAAGCCGAGTTTCCGGTCCTGTTCTTCGGGATCGAAATCCTCGAACTGAAGAATGCCGAGCTTGTCGAAGTGCTCTCGCACGCGCGCTGAAAGCAGCCCGAGTCTCTTCAGATTGGGAACGATGCGTGCGAACAGCATCCGACGGAACATCTGCGCTGGCACCGAACCCATCACGAGCTCGCGCACCTCCTGGCGCTTCCAGCCCATGGCATCGGCGATCTGGTCTCCCATCAAACGATTGCGCATCAGTTCGCAGGCGTACATGATGAAATCCTCGCGGTCTTTGAGCTCGCTCGGCGCCATCTCTCGATAGTGGTCCTTCAGCGATACGACGCCGAACGCCACGTGCCGGGACTCGTCCTTCATGACGTATTTGATGAGGTCCTTCAGCAGCGGCTCTTGCGCGAGCTGATAGAGGTTGCCAAAGGCTGCCATCGCCAGCCCTTCAATGATGATTTGCATGCCGAGATATTTGAAGTCCCAGCGACGATCCTTGATCGTGGCATCGAGAAGCTCCTTCAGGCTGTCATTAATCGGCCACTCCCACTCGAGCTTCTCGTGCAAGTAGCGACTGAACACCTCCACGTGTCTCGCTTCATCCATCGTCTGGGTGCCAGCGTAGTACTTGCCGTCGATCCACGGCACGGCTCCGACGAGCTGGGAGGCGACAATCAGTGCGCCCTGCTCCCCGTGAAGGAATTGCGAAAGTTGGAGTGAGATTTGCGCGTGGCGGAGATGTCCCTTCTCCTTGTCGCTGAGTTTCTGATACGGTCCGTAGGTCGCGAGCGGGTTAATGCCGGCGGGGATGATTTCACTCTCCGGGTCGACCTCCGTCGCCCATGCGAGCTGGGTGGTCCCGTTCCATTGATCGCGCTTCGCCTTCTCGTACAGATCGCGCAGCCCTTCCTTGACCGAGCCGTAGTTCCAGGCGTAGCTGGTGTCGAACGAAGTGAGGATCGTCTCAAGCTCGTGATCCAGCGAGTGCATCTGATTGACCATCGGCTCGCTGCCCATCGCGGTTCCTCCAGCTGCTTTGTTGATCTGACTCTACCACGCACGAAGCTGGGCTTCAGCGCAGCTCCCCGTCAAACCAAAGACCGAGGCTTGGATGCCGGGCGGCCTTATCGCACTGCGTCGTGCGGTGCAGACTCAGCGCGTCGTCGCGCGACGCTGGCTATCGGAAAAGCGCTCGGGCGAGGTCGCCGCGGAACTTCTGCGTGAGCGGCTCGCTCGGGCCCAGCAGCGCGAAGATATCGAGCATGGTCTTGCGCGCCGCCTCCTCCGCGAACCGGGGATCGCGCTGCACGACGGCCAGGAGCTCGCCGAGCGCTTCCTCGTAGCGCCCGGCGGCGCACAGTCCCTTGCCGAGCTCGAGGCGCGCTGCGAGGTCTGCGGGGTGGGCGCTCGCTCTCGCCCTCAGCGCGTCGAGATCGGCGGTGCCCGCCGCACGCGTCCGCGTCGCCGCCGCGAGCCGCTCGGCGCGCTTTGCGATCTCGGTGCCGCCGGGCACCCGCTCGAGAAGTTCGAGGGCTCGATCGGTCTCTCCGCGGCCCGCAAGCAGTTCGGCAAGTCCCACGAGCGCGCGCCCGTGCCGCGGGTCCGTTTCGAGAGCGGCCAGGTAACGCTCCTCTGCGGCGTTCTCGTGACCGCGGGAAGCGAACTCGTCCGCCTCGTCCGCCAGGTGGTCGGCGTCACTCGGGAGAACGGACTCGAGGAAGCGCTGAACCGCGGCTTCGGGCTGGGCGCCGACGAACTCGGCGACGACACGCCCGTCGCGGAATGCCTTCACCGCTGGAATGCTGCGGATGGCAAATGCCTTCGCAACCTCGGGCGCCTCGTCCACGTTGACCTTGGCCAGCACAAACGCGCCTGCATGCTGGTTCGCGAGTCGCTCAAGCACGGGGCCCAGCGTCCGGCAGGGCCCGCACCAGGGGGCCCAGAAATCGACGACCACGGGGAGCTTTGCCGAGCGATCCAGGACCGCACCCGAAAACTCCGCCTCCGCCACGTCCACGATGAAGGCCTGGGTTGCCATGGCGGAAACCGTGCCGAACGTATGGCCAACGCACAAGCGTCCGGCGAGCTGCTCCGCTCGATCCGCTTCTCGCGGTGTCCTTTGGACCAATGCCGTGCGAGGAGAACGCGAGGCCGGCGAAGGGACCCCTCCGGCGAACACGATCGAGGGCGACGCGCGTTAAGAAACCTGCACGCCGTTCTGGCGGATGATCTCCTTGTACCAGCGGGCGCTGGCTTTCGGGATTCGCCGCTGCGTCGCGTAGTCCACCCAGACAATCCCGAATCGCTTGCTCGTCCCGAACGCCCACTCGAAATTGTCCAGGAGGGACCAGACGTAGTACCCGCGCACGTCGGCTCCCCCCTCGGCCACGGCCTGCACCAAGCCACTGAGAAAGCCGCCGAGAAGTGAGATGCGGCCTTGGTCGGAGATCTCCGTATCCGAGACCGGTTCGGTGTTGTCGCAGACGCCGTTCTCTGTCACGAAGATCGGGGGCCTTCCGTACTCTGCGGAGATCCAGCGGACAAAGTCGCCAAGGGCGTGCGGTGCCCGCTCGTATCCCATGGGCGTGAGTGGCAGCGTCGGCTCCGCCGGGCGGTAACCGACGCTTCGGCGCAGGTCGGCCGCGACTCGCTCTCTCGAGTAGAGGTTCACACCGAGAAAATCGGTGGGGCTCGCAATCACTTCGAAGTCCTGCGCCTTTGCTGGAAAGGGTGCCCCCTTCGCCTCGTAGGTCCGTACCACGGACGTTGGGTAGCCTTTGCCATACACAGGTCCGTGAAAGAGGCGGGTACCGAAGTCGCGCGCCCGCTCCACGGCGATCGCCGTTTCAGCCCGGTCGTCCGCGGCTTCGTAGCTCGTGTTGGCGTTCGTGATGCCGATCGTCCCATCGCGCCCGCTTGCCCGAAAGGCTTGTACGGCGAGGCCATGGGACAGGAGAAGGTGATGGATCACGCGCGCCGTGGCCGCGAGATCGCGAATTCCGGGGGCAAGAAAGCCGAGGCGGTGACCTGCCATGGCCGTCACGATCGGTTCGTTGTGGGTGATCCAGCGGGTCACGCGGCTCCCGAGGCGATCGAACATCAGCTTCGCGTACTCGGCGAAGTGATAGGCGGTGTCGCGCTCGATCCACCCCCCGCGGTCCTGCAGGGCTTGGGGCAGGTCCCAGTGGTAGAGGGTCACGCAGGGCTTGATCCCCGATTCGAGCAGGGCGTCTACAAGTCGGTCATAAAAATCGAGACCCCGCGAATTGGCCTCACCGACTCCGAACGGGAGAACACGCGGCCACGAAACGGAGAAGCGGTAGGTCTGGAGCCCGAGCAGGCGCATCAACGCCACATCCTCCCGATAGCGGTGGTAATGGTTGCAGGCGACGTCGCCGTTTTCTCCCGTCTGGATCCGCCCGGGCTGACGGCAAAATACATCCCAGATCGAGAGCCCCTTGCCGTCTTCGAAGGCCGCGCCTTCGATCTGGTAGGCGGCGGTGGCGGCGCCCCACTCGAAACCGTCGGGAAATCGGACCAGCGTCATGCACTGAAGCTTACCCGAGCGAAGCAGCCCGCGTATGATCCGCATAGGCGTTTCGAGAGGTCATGAACATGAAGTTTGGGATCTTCTACGAGCATCAGCTCCCGCGGCCCTGGGGTGAGGGTCGGGAGCTTGCGCTGTTCCAAGAGGCGCTCGATCAGGTCGAGCTCGCCGACCGCTTGGGCATCGACTTCGCCTGGGAGGTCGAGCACCACTTCCTCGAAGAGTACTCGCACTCCTCCGCGCCGGAGGTGTTCCTCGCGGCGTGTTCCCAGCGCACGCGGCGCATTCGGCTCGGCCACGGCATCGTGCTCATGCCCCCGGGCTACAACCACCCGGCCCGGGTCGCGGAACGCCTCGCGACCCTCGACCTCGTCTCTCGTGGCCGCGTTGAGTGGGGAACCGGTGAGTCCGCTTCGCGGGCGGAGCTTGAGGGCTTCCGGATCGATCCGAAAGAGAAGCGGGCGATGTGGTTGGAGACCGTCGAACAGACGGCAAATCTGCTGGCGCTCGACCCCTACCCTGGTTTCGAAGGCCGCTCCTTTTCCATGCCTTGCCGCAACCTCGTGCCCAAGCCGGTCCAACGTCCCCACCCGCCGCTTTGGGTCGCCTGCTCGAACCGCGAGACCATTCATCTCGCCGCCCGCCTCGGGATGGGGGCGCTCACCTTCGCGTTCGTGGATCCGCAGGAGGCGAAGCGCTGGGTCGATGATTACTACACCACGCTCCGCACGGAATGCACTCCGATCGGCCATGCCATCAATCCCAACATCGCGATGGTGACGGGTTTCTCTTGTCACCGGGATGCGGAGGAGGCAAAGCGTAGGGGTCTCGACGGATTCCGGTTCTTCGGCTTCGCGCTGGCGCACCACTATCTCTTTGGACGACACAAGCCCGGCCGGACGAACATCTGGGAAACCTTCGAGAAGGTGCGTGGCGCGCTCCCGGACGACGCAGAGAACCGCGGCATCGGAACGCCCGCCCAGCTTCGCACGCACCTGCGTGCCTTCGCGGATGCGGGGGTGGACCAGGTGGTGTTCATTCAGCAGGGTGGAAACAATCGACATGAGGACATCTGCGAATCGCTCGAGCTCTTTGCGCGCGAGGTGATGCCAGAGTTCAAGGAGGGCGAAAATGAACGGGTCGCGCGCAAGCAAGAGGCCCTGGCGCCCCACCTCGAGGCTGCGATGGGACGCAAGAAATGGATGCCGCAGCTCGCGGACAGCGAAATCCCCGAGTACCAGGCTTATGGCCGAAACATCGCTGCGGCGACGGACGATCCCCGCGCGCAGGAAACCGCAGCGCGGATTGAAGCGATGCGCGATGCCCTGAAGCGAGTGTAGTGCGAGTCCGAGACAAGAGGCGCTGCGCTTGGGTGGCGGACGATCCTCTGCGCATTGCGTACCACGACCGCGAGTGGGGCGTGCCTGCCCACGACGACCGCGTGCTCTTCGAGTTCCTGCTGCTCGAGGGGGCGCAGGCGGGGCTCTCCTGGGACACCATCTTGCGAAAGCGGGATGCCTACCGGCGCGCATACCACAACTTCAATCCGCGGAAGGTCGCCAAGTACGACGCGCAGGATCACGCGCGTCTTCTGGACGACCCCGGGATCGTGCGAAATCGCTCCAAGGTGGCGGCGAGCATCACCAACGCGCGGTGCTTTCTCGAAGTCCAGCGGGAGTTCGGGAGCTTCGATCGTTATCTCTGGGCCTTTGTGGGAGGCCAGCCGATCCATGGCAAAAGGCGCAGCGCAAAGCAGGTGCCAGCGCGAACCACTGAGTCTGACGCCCTCTCGAAGGACCTGCGACGCCGCGGATTCAAGTTCGTCGGTTCGACGATCTGCTACGCGTTCATGCAGGCGGTCGGACTGGTCAATGACCACACCCAAGACTGCTTCCGCGTGCGCGAGGTGCGATCGCCAAGACAGGTGACACCCAAGAGGAGGGCGCGATGAGCGACCTGCGCGAGCGCTGCGAGGCGATGCTGAGCCGTCTTTCCGCCGGCGAGCGGAAAGATCTTTTGGCCGGCACGGAGATCTTGCACCTCCCCGGACATGTCCCTCCGTGGACACGCACCGGTGTGCGGGTCATGAAGGGCGACTGCGTTACGTGGCTTGCCGCAGGACGCATCGTCATCTCACCGGAGCTCGATCTCTCCGGCGGTCCACGCTTCCATCTTTGGGGGCGCATCGGCGCCCGTGGCACCATCATGAATGGTCCAGGCGAAACCTTCACACTGACGGCTCGCGACGAAGGTCCTCTTGATCTCGCGATCTATCACGGCGAGTGGGCAACGCCCGAGGGCGATCTTGCAACGCCGCAAGAGGCTTACGCCAGCGTGAAGGGCGCCATCGACGTGTGTCTGCTTCACTGGCGAAGGCCTGGCCTCGATGCGGCACGGGCGGGCCTTGGCCGCCTTGCAGAACTCGCGCGCGACGAGCCGCTCCTCGCAGCCGAGTTGGAAAGGCTCGAGTCGCCCGCGCGAGACCCCGCCGGGTGGCGGCACCTTTGGTTCCTGGGACAGAGCCGAATCTTCGAGAGCGCCCGAACCAACGGTCGCGATGCGATTCGCATCTCAATGCACGATGACCTCGCGATCCTGCAAAAGCCGGCTCCCTTTGAACTCGTGCCAGGAACTACGCTGACCTGGGCGTGGAAGATTGATTCACTTCCCGCGCAGATCGCCGAAGACACGCTGCCCACACATGACTATATCTCGCTGGCTGTTGAGTTTGAGAACGGAAGGGATCTCTCCTATTTCTGGAGCTGCGCGCTGCCCGTGGGACATGCATTCGCGTGTCCCATTCCGACCTGGACAGCGCGTGAGACGCACCTTGTCATCCGCAGCGGACGGAAGGACCTCGGCCGCTGGATGCGAGAATCGCGGGACCTCTACGCCGACTGCGTGCGAATCTACGGGTCCGCACCCACGCGGATCGCCGCCATTTGGCTGATCGCCGTGAGCTCGTTCCGCCGCGGGCGCGGTGATGCCCTCGTCGCGGACATTGCCCTCGAGGCTGGAGGAAAGGGGCTCGTCGTGCTTTAAGGTCGAGCCCCACGGCAGCTGCCGCAGCCGGCTGGAGCGACGCCATGAAGCTCTTCGATCAAACCTGGCCTCCTCGAAGACTGGCCGAGCGCTGCTTGCGTACATCGCCCTCCCATCCAACCGAACGAACGCACCGAACGCGCAATGAGAACATCCCTGGGTTGCCTGCTTCGCGGCTCGGGCTGAAGCTGTCGGAAGCGCCCAACTTCAGAGAATGAACCGATGATCCTACGCTTGTTCGTGCAGACCATCGCTTGGGTTGCCTCCATCGCCGCCCTGTTGTTTCTGTCTGCGGGCACGACGCGCTGGGCAGGCGCTTGGATTTTTCTCGCGATCCTCGCTGGGCTCGGAATCGCGATTGGCCTCTGGCTCGCGCGATACAACCCAGCCCTCTTGACGGAGCGGATGGGGTCGGTCGTGCAGCGAGGACAGAAGGCGTGGGACCGAGTTTTCATGGGAGCGATGTTGGTCTTATTCAATGCGTGGCTGAGCTTCATGGCGGCAGATGCGAAGCGATTTGAATGGTCTCACGTGCCCGTCTTTGCCCATTGGATCGGCGCTCTGTTGATCGTCGCTAGCCTCCTCGGCGCCGCCGTCATCTTCCGGGAAAACAGCTTTGCGTCGCCCGTCGTGAAGGTCCAGCGCGAGCGCGGTCAATCCATCGTGACGACGGGACCCTACGCCGTCGTTCGCCATCCCCTGTATGCGTGTGGAATTCTCTACTTCATCGGTGTGCCTCTGCTCCTCGGTTCGCTCTGGGGCCTGGCGGCCCTTCCTCTCCTAATTCTGCTCTTGGCAATCCGCACGCTCGGAGAGGAAAAGATGCTGAGCAAGGAGTTCCCCGAGTACGCGGACTATGCAGCGCGCGTGAGGAGCCGCTTCTTCCCGGGAATCTGGTGAAGGCGGTGGTCCACCGGGGCGCTGCGGTGCGAGCGCTCTTGCGACGCTTTGACCCTGCACTTGAGGCGCTCGGCTAGAGTGCAGGCGTCGCCCGCTCCGCGGGCCGGAGGAGTGTCCCATGGCTCAGGGGAAGCTTGTGCTCATCGACGAACCCCGGGCGAGCGTGCGGCGGCTCACGCTGAACCGCCCGGAAAAGCGAAACGCCCTGAACAATGCGATGCGCGCAGAACTCTTCGAGAGGCTGCATGAGGCCGATCGGGATCCCGCGGTACGGGTGACCGTTCTGCGCGGTGCGGGGCAGTCTTTTTCTGCGGGTTACGACCTCGCCTCCAATCACCTTGAGGGACAGCCGTATTTCACCGCGCACGGAGACGGTCTTTGGCCGCGCCACGTCGTGCAGGGATGGTTCGACATCTGGGATCTCGCGAAGCCGGTGATCGCGCAGGTCCACGGCTATTGCCTCGCGGGCGGCAGTGAACTCGCGACCGCGTGCGATCTCGTCTACGTCGCCGAGGACGCACAGATCGGGTATCCGCCCGTGCGCCTCATGAGCCCGCCCGACATGCAGTTCCACCCCTGGCTGATGGGCTTGCGCAACGCCATGGAGCTCATGCTCACCGGCGACGCCATTTCCGGCGCAGAGGCGGCACGCGTGGGCTTCGCGAACCGCGCCTATCCCGCATCCGAGCTCGAGACGCGGGTCCTCGAGATCGCCGAGCGCGTCGCGAAGATTCCCACGGATCTTCAGCAACTCAACAAACGTTCTGTGCACCGGGCGATGGAGATCCAAGGCCTTCGCGCTGCCGTTCGTGCCGGCACCGAGATCCAGGCTCTGGGTTTTCACCAGCGCTCATCGCGCGAGTATTTTGCGGAGTTCGCCAAGGGCGTGACGAAGGCACTCGACCATCGCGACGAACAATTCGGCGACTACCGCACCGTCAAGGAGCGCAAGGACTCGTAAGCCCGGTCTGGACTATTCGGCGCCGAGGAGTCGCTCCTCGAGACGTCCAAGCGTGTCGGACCCTACGCCCGCGGCCGCTGCGTAATCGCGCATGGACCCGTACTTCGCCCGAATCTTTTCGAGCAGTCGGATCATCGTCTCGGCTTCTGCGTGCATGGTGTCTGGCGGAAGGGCGGCCAGAATGGACTGGTAGCCTTCGCTCTGCAGGAGGCGCTGCTGGATGGCCTCGATGGCCTCGGCGGTGAGTACATAGTCAGCGACGATCGTGTCGTCGGGTACGTCGAGGATCCCGAGAATCACTGCAGACAGCACGCCCGTGCGATCCTTGCCTGCGGCGCAGTGGTAGACCGCAGGGGTATCGCTCGCGGCCAGCGTTTTGAGGACGGCGGCGATCCTCTCCTTGGCGAACTCGGCCAGCAGAAAATAGCGATCGGCGAGCTGGATCGATTCCTGCGCTCTCGCTTCGGGCCGCATCGTGAGCCCTTCGACCAGAGGCACGTGATGGAAGCGGATCGGCAGCGCCGCAAGCGGACCACGCCCCTCCGACCGAAGCTCCTCGCTGGAGCGCAGGTCGACAATCGTTCCGATCCCCAGCTTGTCACGCAGGATCGCGATGTCGGAGGGGGTCACGAGGTGGAGTGCGTCACTGCGGTAGAGCAGCCCGCGCTGCACCACGCGCCCGTCGCGCGCGGGATAGCCCCCAAGGTCGCGGAAGTTGAGGCAACCCTCGAGCACGACTCTGCGCGGCGCCATGAGGGGAATGCTAGGCGACGCCGGGCGTTGGGCTACTGCCCCGGTGCGCGAAGGGGCGTCGCCTTGCCGAAGAGCCAGCCCTGGCCGTAGGGAATGCCGAGTTCGCCGAGCGTGGTGAGCTCCTCGAGCGTATCGAGTCCCTCGGCGATGATCTGCGAGCCGATTCGGCCCGCGACGGCGTGGAGCGCGCGCAGGAGCTCCTGGCGTGACGTATCCTGGTCGATGCCCCGCACAAACGCGCGATCGACTTTGATGAATTCCGGGGAGAGCTCCATCACCGCCTCGAGGCTCGCGTAGCCCGCACCCGTGTCGTCAAGCGCGATCTGGAAGCCGAGGTTGCCGTAGTAGTCGCGCACTTCACGGAACAGCCAGTAGTTGTCGATCGACTCCTGTTCCGAAATCTCGAATACGATGTCGCTCGGCTGCAGCTGGCAACGATCGAGGGTGCTCCGCAGCGAGTCCGCTCGAAAGCTCGGGTCGTAGATCGTCGTCGGGCGAAAGTTCAGAAAGAGCTTCGTACCCTTCGGCAGATCCAGTGCGCCTTCAAGGCCCCGTCGGCGACAGAGCGCGTCGAGTTCAAACACAAGCCCTTCCTCGGCCGCGCGCTGGAACAGCGTCATGGGAGATTGGAGCTCGGAGCCCGCGGGACCGCGCGCTAGCGCCTCGTAGCCGAACACGGTACGCGTTGCGACCTCGACGATCGGCTCGTAGACCGAGTAGACCTGCTCCGCCACGAGCAGACCCACCAGCCGACGCCGACGATCCCTTGCGATCAGGCGGGCGTTCAGTTCCGAGTCGCTGCGTGCCTCCTCAATCGCCGCCCGTATCTGGGTGGCCGCCGAGCGGGTTGGGTTGTAGAGCTGGAAGGCGCAGCCCACAGAAAGATTCGGGTGGCTTGGGAGGTAGGGATGCGCAACGCGATGGCCCTGCGCCGCGAGCGCAGGCTGCAGCACGCGGCAGAGCTCCGGCAGCCCTTCGCGCTGGAAGCGCGCGTCGCGAGCGTCGCGAAACAGAACGATCAGGAGCTCACTGCGACCCGTTTCGCCTTGGACCATGAGGTCCTGGTCTGCCAAGCGAAACCGAATCGTGTCAGAGACGAAGTTCGCGAGTGCCCGCATCGAGCGTTGATGAGCCTCTGGCCCGTAGGTGCGCTCGATCTCGGCGAGCGCCGTGGCGTCGACGATCAGCAGACCGAGTGCGCCGTCATGCTCAAAGCGTCGCCCGATCTCCTGCAGCGCCTCGCCCAGGGGGGGCGGCGCGCCCTGGTAGGCGACCTGGGCGGCGTCCGCGTGCGAATCGGAGGCAGAAGGCACGGCGATCGGGGCGGAACTCATCGGGGATCGCATCGGCATGCGCCCCCACAAGATTGAGGCGTGCGAGGGAGCTCAGTACCGGGTGGCGCCCGGCAGGTGGCCGAAGCCGAGATAGGCGATGCGGCGGAAACCGACGCCCATATCCTCGGTCACCGTGCGAATCAGACGCTCTCCTTCCACCACGAACTCGGGGAGCTTGGCCAGGTTCTCGCGCAGTGCATCGGGCAGCGGGCTTCGCATCTCGACCTCGATCTCGTAGGGAGCCGGCTCGCCGCGGTAGGGCGCGAGGGCCCCGGTCCTTGCGAGCTCCACGGCGCGGCGCGCCCCGGCCCGAATTCTCTCCCGGGCACGGGCCGGCGGTACGACGTCGCCGGCGACATTCGAGAGGGCACGCTTGACCTCGACGGCCTCCGCCGCGGGCACGCGCTTGCGGAGCTGCTCGCACACCACCTGATCCCCTGTGACAAGGCCGACGGGCACCCCGAGTTCTCCGGCGCGAATCGCGAAGATCTCCGGCTCTCCGCAGTCGCGACCGCCGACTCGTACGGCGCGAAAGCGCTCATAGGAGATGGTGTGCGCCATGATCCCCGGGAACGAGCCCGCGCGGGCGTGGTGGCCTACGAGCAGCACCACGCCGCAGTCCGCATCGAGCCCGGCCATGGTCGTCGCGGTCGGTCGCCCCGCGCCCCGGACGACGTGACAGCGCGGGTCGATCTCGTCGAGCAGGAGGTCGCACAGCTCCTCGACGCCGTGGTTCTCTTCCACCACAACTTCGGTTGCGCCAGCTTCGAACGCGCCTTCGATCGCCGCATTCGCATCTTGGGTCATGAAGCGGCGGTTGCGCTGATAGTCCATGCCCTGGGTGATGACGTCGGCCCAGCGCACGAGCCCGGAGACGCCCTCCATGTCGACGCTCAGGAAGACCTTCACTGGATACCGCCCTCCCCGCTGAACCCTCCACTCATTCTAGACGATGAGCTCTTTGCGTGACGGCGGTCACACGGCGCCCGCCTGGACTGGTCGCTCGAATCGCGTGGGCCGCGCCGAGGCGGATCCCTTCGTGGGAGGTCCAAAATGGGGCTCCATCCCAGCGCATCTGCGAAAGCGCGACGCCTTGTTTGCGCTGCACTTCCGATGCTTCTCGCCGCAGTTTGCCTGTTTGTGGGGCCAGGCTGCGCGGTTCATCGCACGCAGGAGTCTGTCGCAGCCTATGACTCCGACGAAGCGAGTCCTCCGCCCCGCACGCCCGCGCACGGTTGGCGGCGCAGGCACCCCGATGGTGTCGAGATCATCTATCGCAGCGAGCTTGGCGCGTACGTCGTCGTGGGTCTCGACGACGCGTACTACTGCGACGACGTTTTCTACCTCTGGGACTCCGGCCGCTGGCTCCGGGCCCCTCATTTTACAGGCCCCTGGGTGGCAGTTCCCACGAGCGAGGTGCCGGCCAATCTGGCGCGTCGCCCAGGCAAACTGAAAGCCGCCCGCAACCAGCACGACGAGGACACCTCGCACTAATCGCCCGATCCCGGGGGATTTCCGTGAGCGAGGTCGCTGACGAACCACGACCCCGGCCCATCAGCGGCACGGTGCGAAGACGCGGCGAGGTCTAGCCCGAGGCCTGCCGAACCGCGGCCAGCCTCGCAAGCACCTCTCGCGCACGCCTCTCCATTCGCAGCTGACTCTCCTCGTCGACGAACTCGCAAAGGCGGGCCCGCTCGACCCACTGGAGCGCCTTCGATTCTTCGCTTGCGACAAGCTCTTGGCCGGGCGCTGCCTCGAGCAAAAAGCGCACGTCGAAGTGGGAATGGGCCGCCTCGCTTCCGCGCGCGGGAATCGGGTGCACATCCACGTCGAGGGGCACCGGATCGGGTTCCTCCGGGAGCGGGCGGAACCAGCGCATCCCCGACTCCTCTTGCGCCTCGCGCAGTGCGACGCGGAGAGGGTCGGCGTCGCCGTCGGCGTGGCCGCCCAGCTGCAGCCAGCGACCGAGCTTGCGGTGGTGGGTGAGCAATACGCAGCGATGGTCGGGCGAGAGGATCCAAGCCGAACCGGTCACATGTCCCTCGGGACAGCTTCGCTCGAAGCAGTCCTCGTGGGCGCGGACAAACTCGATGAAGCTGGCGATGCGCGCCCGGTCCTCGGGCCAGCGCTCGAGGTAGCGGCGCAGCAGGCGAAGCAGAGGCACACGGTGCATCTCGCGCAGATTCTCCCAGAGGGCGGCCGCCCGCGCACCGTCCGCGGCCGACTGCTAGTTTGCAGCCGATGCGGTACCGAGCCGTCCTCTTCGATCTCGGGGGCGTCGTGCTGGGCTCGCCGCTCCACGTCATCGCCGGCTACGAGCGTGAACGGGGCATCCCCGCCGGGTTCGTGAACCGTGTCGTCGTATCTTCGGGCCCGAGCGGGGCGTGGTCGCGCCTCGAGCGCGGCGAGCTCTCGCTGGAAGAGTTCCACAGCGCTTTCGACGCCGAATGCGCCGCAGCCGGTCAACCCATCGATGCGCGTACGCTGATGGAACTCGTGCACATGGCCAGTGAACCACGACCCCCGATGCTCGAGGCGATCCGCCGCATCCGGGCACGGGGTCTCTCCACCGGCGCCATCACAAATAATTGGGTAAGCGAGGCTGAAGGCACGCGCGCGCTGCGCCCGAACTTCGATGCGTTCGTGGAATCGTGCGTCACAGGCATGCGCAAGCCAGACCCTCGCATTTACCGCATCGCTTGCGAGGGACTCGGCATCGATCCTCCGCAAGCCGTGTTCCTCGATGACATCGGGGCAAATCTGAAGCCTGCGCGCGCACTCGGAATGACCACGATCAAGGTGGACGACCCCGAGGTCGCCCTCCGTGAGCTCGAGGGCGTGCTCGGGTTCGAGCTTCTGGGATAAACCGGCTCGCGGCAGCGCGGGTTGTGCTGCCGCCCCACCGGCAAGGAGGATCGGATGAACGACCGCGTGCTTTGCTCGGTAAAGGAGGGCGTCGCCGACGTGCGCCTCAATCGCCCAGACAAGCTCAATGCGCTCGACCTCGCCATGTTCGAAGCGCTGGTCGAGACCGGCCGATCGCTCATGCGAGAGCCCGGGCTGCGTTCGGTCGTGTTGTCCGGCGAGGGCCGTGCCTTTTGCGCAGGGCTCGACTTCTCCAGCTTCGCCGCATTGGCGGGAGGCCCGAGCCCTGGTCCGCAACCTTCGCGCCAGCTCTTCGACCGGGATGCGGAGAGCCCGGCAAACTTCGCCCAGCGCGCGGCCTTTATCTGGACCGAGCTTCCGGTGCCCGTGATCGCGGCGATCCATGGCGTCGCCTACGGCGGTGGGCTCCAGATCGCACTCGGCGCCGACATTCGATTCGTCGCTCCGGATGCTCGGCTCTCGGTCATGGAGGTCAAGTGGGGGCTCGTCCCCGACATGAGTGGCACCCAGACCCTGCGCCACCTTGTGCGCCTTGACGTCGCCAAGGAGCTCGCGTTCACCGGCCGCGTCGTGGGTGGGAGCGAGGCCGTGGGTCTTGGACTCGCGACACATCTGAGCGACACTCCCCAGGAAGCAGCCCGCGCGCTCGCACGGGAGATCGCCGGCAAGTCGCCGGATGCTGTCCGGGCGGCCAAGCGTCTTTTGAGCAGCGCTTTCGTCTCCGGGACCGAGGAGGGGCTGCGCCTTGAGCAGTCTCTGCAAGGAGCGCTGCTGGGCAGGCCGAACCAGGTGGAGGCCGTGAAGGCGAACCTCGAGAAGCGCGAACCCCGCTTCCTCGACCCGCAATAGGCGAGGTCCGGGGGCGCCAGGAGCCCCTCAGGTCGGGCTCGGGGCCGGTCGAAAAGATCGGTATGCGCCTTGGTCTGCGCATCGCCCTGTCGGCCCTTCTCGCCGCTGGCCTCTCCGGCCCGCTGCTCTCTTGCATGATCATGGACGAGCTCGACACCGCCAATAAGAAGATGAAGGTGGGGGAGCCAAGCCCTGGGGAGAAGCCCGCCGACCCGGCGGAGCCGGGGAAATCCGTGGCAGCAAAACCCAAGAAGCCCGAGCCTGGAATCATCGACAAGGCGCTCGCGTGGACCAAAAAGTCAACGGAGCCCGGTCCGAAGCCCCATGACCCGAACGATCCGATCGTCAAATGCCTGACGCACGGCTCGACCAGCTTCGTGTACAAGCTCGATTGCCAGCAAAACGGCGGCGTCGTGGTGGGCGAGCACAAGGCGTGACCCACCGACTACTCTCCGCGGCGTGCCGAGCGATCCTGTCTTCCGACGCAGCCGGGTAATCGGCGACGCCGAGATCGACGACCTCGGCCACGTCAACAACGTCGTCTGGGTGCAACTCGTGATGCAGCTCGCCGGCGCGCATTCTAGGGCCGTCGGCCTTGATTTTGCCGCCTACCGCGAACTGGGAGGGATCTACGTGGTCCGGCGCCACGAGCTCGACTACCTGCAACCCGCCTTCCCGCACGATGAGATCATCGAGGAGACCTGGATTGCGGAGATGCGGGGAGCCCGCACCCTGCGGCGGGCCCGCTTCACGCGCAAGAGCGACGCAGCCCGGCTGCTTGAATCCACCAGCCACTGGGCATTCGTCGAGTTCACTACGCAGCGCCCTCGTCGCCTCCCTTCCGAGGTGCTCAGGCGTTTCACGGTCTGGGAGGAGCCGAGCCCGTGAGCAGAGAGAGAGCCACGGACTCCGGGAGGACGGTCCCCCGGCGAGCCCGCGGGCCAGCTCCCGGGTTCCCACGCACGCGCTTTGCCGGAGCCGAAGGCCTGATGACCCCGCCCCCGGGTTCCGCCTATACTTGGCGACTGAACGCTGTTCAATCCCCGATTCGGGCCTTCTCCGGTCGGCCCCGGGCAGCCAGAGCGAGCACCTCGCAAGGAGAGGCTGGATGCCGGTTCGTTTTCCGTCCCTTGAGTTCTTTCAGGCCCTTCAGCAGCGCACCAAGCAAGACCACGACCTGTTTGAGAAGCTCGGATACTGCGACACGCGATTCGGTGTCCGCATCGGCGACGCCCTCTACAGCATCACCTTCGAGATTTACGAGTGCATTGACGTGGGGATGGGCGGCGACCCCGCGCAGCTCGACTTCGTCCTTGCGGCCCCTGCGGCACTGTGGAAGGAGATGATCGAGTCGATCCGAAAACATAGAGGGGCCGGCATCGACCACTCCCTCAATACGCTCACCCACCTCGGAGACGTGATGAAGGTGGAGTACGAGGATTCCGAGGGACACGACAAGTTCTACCGTTACATGGCCACGATCCAGGAGTTCTTCGATCAGGCTCGACACTTGGACGTGATCGTCAGCTAGAAAAGGCGCAAGCACGTGGCCTACATCGCACCGAAAGACTACTCGCAGGATCCTCAGATCATGGCCAAGGTCATGAAGGTAATGAGCGGCGAGCTCGACCTGTCGTGGATGCGTGTCAGCGCCGGACCGATCGAGGCGCGCCCCACGAAGCCGGGTTATGGCCTCACTCTCGATGACATCAATCAGGGCAGCTACGGCCCGGATCGAATTCCGGAGATCGTGCGCCACAATTTTTCCATGGCGCCGCGCGGAGCCATTTTGCCGCCCGGATTGCCTTCGCTCGGGTACCGGTTGAATCGCAAGAGCGAGGTCTGGTCGGATCGCGCGGCTGCGCTGTTCGAAGAAGGCAAGTCGCGGCGCTGGGCACCGGCGCACGACGTGCCCTGGAGCGCTTTGGAGGCGAGCGGGCTTGAGGAGCTGCAGCAGGTCGCGATGCGCCAGCTCTGCACGGGATTCGTGTCGATTGGTCTCGTCTGTGCCGACGTGCCGGCCCGCTGGGTGTGGCAGATGAACCAGGAATTCCATGAGGTCAAGTACCTGCTTTGCCTGCAGATGATCGATGCCACCCGCATCGCGGAGGCCTTCCGCAAGCGCGCCCTTTACGGCAGCGGCGCCCTTGGCGTCGACTCGCGCGAGCTCGGCGAGCTGCTCAAGATGCTCTTCGATTCGGGAACCTACCCTTGTGCATCCGCTTCGATGAACCTATCGCTGTTCTCGTTTGTGCAAGGACTCGGCCGTGAGATCGCTGCACGCGCGCGCAACGCAGTGGACCTTTTCCTGGGCACGCGGCTCACACAAGATGCGACGCGTTTCATCGCCTACGGGATTGACCACCTAAGGCAGCTGATGCGCGCCCGTCCCGCAGAGGCCGAGAGTCTGAACGGCCACCTCGACGCGATCGAGAACGGGGTCGTCGGCTGGCTCGGCGCGAGAGAGACGCTTGAGCCGCTCGTCATCCTTGCGGGCGGACTAGACCCGATCGCACGTTTCTATGCGCGCCAAACCGACGAGTACTTCGAGCGCTGCGCAGCCTCCGGCCTCGGCGATCGCCGAGGTCGGAGCCCGATTCCGAAACTCGTCTCCCTCATCGGAGGTTGACCATGAGCTACTACGGTTCGACCGACTACCTCGCGAGCCCCGATTTCGTCCTTCGTATGAAAGACATCCGAAAGGGCAATCTCGACCTCGGCTGGATGAAGGCAGGCACGGAGCAGGTGAAGATAAACGCCGAGAGCCCGCGCCGCGGCCTCACCTTCCTCGATTGCAATCGTGGCAGTTACGGGTACGACGCGTTGCCCGAGGTCCCGCGCGGGCCGCGCGGCGCGGCACCCCGCGGCGCGAGCTACGAGGTCGACGCACAGGCCGATCTCTCGCCCGAGCTCAACCGCAAAAGCGATGTCTGGGCCTACAAGGTGGCATCGTTCTACGAAGAGGCGATGAGCCGGCAGTGGGACGCGACCACCTATATCCCCTGGGCCGACCTCGAAAAATACGAACGGCCTGAAGAGGTCGAGATCGCATTCGCGCAGCTGTGCACCTTCTTCACCGAAGTGGAGATGATCGCCACCGATCTTCCTGCAAAATGGATGTGGCGGATGAACAACCAGTTCCACGAGGTGAAGCATTTCATCGCCAGCCAGGCCATCGACGAAGCGCGCCACGCCGAGGTGTTTCGCAAGCGCGTCCTCGCGGGCGGCGTCGGAATGATGCAGGCGCTTCCCCAGGCCGAGCATTCGCTCAAGGCGATTCTCGACGGCGACTCCTACAGCGAAGCCAGTGCCTTCATGCACCTGCTCGCCGAAGGCAACGTGCTCACGATGTTCCGCTTCAGCGAGTACATCTCGCCGACGCCGGTGGACAAGCGCATTTTCCAGCTCGTGATGCAGGACGAAGCCCGGCATGTGTCCTACGGCATGCAGCACCTCAAGTGGATCATCGACCACACGCCCGAGCGCAAGGAACAGCTCCATATCGCTCTTGACGAGGGGGAGACCTTTTCGATCAGCCAATTCGACTCCGCCCTGTTCGAGGCGATGATCGTGCTCGCCGGCAAGGGGACGAAGCCGGCCCAGATCAAGCGCGGAATCGAGATCGTGGGGACGCTCCAAGTCAGGCAGATCGAGGAGTACTTCGGGCGGCTTCGCCGGGCGGGCTTCGAAGAGCGCATCGAGCGCAGCAAGTTCCGGCCCCTGCTCGCGATGATTGGCCTCGGCAAGCAGGACGCCGCCCTTTCGAGCTGACACGCTGGACCCACGGGCCCACGCACAGGCGATCGCCGAAACGGGGGATCGGACAGGCCCGGGCGCAAGGCGCGGCCGAAGCACGCAGGTGCAGCTTCGGGTCGCCGGAGGAAGCTGCCGCAACCGGCGTCGCCGAGAAGACGCGACACAGCGGCGCCTATACAGCGCGCTACGCCCTTCGGATCCGCCGCTCCAAGCGCTGCGCACGCGTTAGGCGTCGCCCTCCTTCCAACCCGCCCCGCACGGCCCGCCGCTCTGAGGCCTCCCGTCTTTTTTGGACAGAAACGCTTGCGCCCTCCGCGTGTCGACTCCAGCGGAGGCGCCGGGTTGCGCGGAAGCCGGCACAGGGCGAAGGTTGGAAGTGGCTCGGACGGTGGGGATAGGGATGAGGGACAGCGCAGCCCCGCGTGTGGCGCGGAGAACCCTCTAGGTTTGGCCGCTCGCGCGCGCCTTCTTTGGGTCGACGCGCTCAAAGGCATCGCGATCCTGTGGATCGCGTACTTTCATTTCTTCAAGGCCTGGGCAAACGAACGCTATCCCGCACCCTTTAGTCCCGACTACCTTTCCACCTTCTTCGCCCAGTGCGCGCCCTCGGGAGGCGAAGCGACGGCGGCGTGTGCGGGCAAGGCAGTCTTCGTCGCCTTCTCTCTCCTCGGATTCCATGCGGTCTCCGTCTTCCTCATCGTCTCGGGCTTCGGCCTCACGCACTCGCTCGTCACGAAATTCGCACCGGGGTACTCCTGGCGAGGCTGGTACCGCGCCCGCCTGCTGCGACTTTTCCCGATGTACTGGGTGGCCCACGGTGTGATCGCGCTCTCGCCCTTTGTGTGGCTTGCGGAGCCGATCGACGGGCGCTTCTGGCTCTCGATTGCAGGCGATCGGATCTGGCCCGTGGAATCGATGTTCTTCTATCTAAACGCCGCGTGGTGGTATTTTGGACTGCTCCTACAGCTCTATCTCGTTTTCCCGCTGCTGTTCTTGCTCCTGCGACGCATCGGCCCGCGCGCTTTCCTTCTCGTGGCGCTCCTCGCGACGCTCGGCGTTCGTCATCTCCTGCTCTCCGTCTACCCTGTGAATGGCAACTGGGTACAAGGAGCCTTCTTCGGTTCTCGCCTGTTCGAGTTCGCAGCCGGCATGGCGCTCGGCGTCTGGCACCAGCGCGATCCTTCGGATACCGAGCGCCGCCTGTTTGGCGTCCCAGCTCTCATGGCGGGTGTAGTTCTGTACGGCCTCGGTCTCGCGAGCTACGCCAACATCGTGACCTACGTCGCCACGGACGCCCTTGTGGGATCTGGCCTATTCCTTTTGCTCACGCATCTCGCACACGCATGCGCCCCAAGACCGCGCCTCGGCCTGATTCTCGCCCAAGTCGGAGCGTACTCGTACGGTCTCTACCTCGTGCACCAGCCGTATGCCATCTACTTCGCGACACTCGTGCGCAGCTGGTCCATTCCCGCCGCGATCGCCGCCTTCCTGCCCGTGCTCGCCGTCCTCACCGTGCTGTGCATGGCCCTCGAGCGTCTCGTGAACCGCGCAACCACTTGGCTCCTCGCCCCAACTCCCGCACGGGCGCCAGCGGAGGCCGGCGCGGGATCCGGACCTCAGTAGAGGAGAACAAGCTCCACCCCATCCCAGCGTACGGTCTGGTCGGCGTCGCGAACCCACGACCAGTCGAAGCTCGGCAAGAGTTCATGGGGGGCTCTTGGTTCAGGAGCGGCAAGCAGGCCCGCGGCATGCGCGAGCCAGCCGCAGAGCTCTCGCGGCCCGTAGTGCCCCCGCAGCTCGTCTGTGGAAACTGAGCCGTGGAACTTGGCGAGCTTTCCGCCGCGCTCCTCCAAGAGGAGGAGGTGGTGACGGTAAACCAGCTCGGGCAGTCCGAGCAGCCGCTGGAGCGCCACCTGCGTCGCCGTGCTGGGAGCGATGTCTCGTCCTCTCACGACGCGCGTTACTCCCGAAGCCGCGTCGTCCACGACCGCAGCGAGCTGGTAGGCCACGGCGCCGTCGCGACGACGCACGATCGGGTCCCCCATCACCTCACCGGGGTCTTGGCTGAGGTCGAGTCCACTCTCGTCGTAGGGCTCCACCTGGCCGGGCGGGAGCAGCACCCGCAGTGGCTCCACCGCCGCGCGCCAGCCGCCCGCCGGAAGAGCGCGCCCGCGACACGTCCCGGCGTAACGAAATCCGCCATCGGGTGCGGGCAAGGCCGTGGCCTCGATCTGCGAGCGTGTGCAGCGGCACGGATACAGCACACCCGCGGCTTCCAGCCGATCGAGCGCCGCGTCGTGGCGCGCCTTGGCCTGCTGCTGTGTCTCGCGGGCGTCGAAGTCGAGGCCGAGCCAGGCGAGGTCACGCTCCATCTGAACGGCCCACTCCGGGCGACAGCGCTCGGGGTCGAGGTCCTCCAGCCGCAGCAGCAGCCGGGCACCGCGCGACCGCGCGTCGAGCCAGCAGAGCAAGGCCGCGAGCAGCGTCCCCGGATGGGCCGGGCCAGTCGTAGACGGTGCGAAGCGGCAGATTTCCATCGGGATGGCCCGCGGCCGGAAAATAGGCGAATCCTTCGGTTCGCGCGGTATGCTCCGCCCGCCCCGGCTATTGCCGGAAAGGAAGGATCCTCGATGTCCACCCGCTTGTGCTTTGTGCTCGCCGTGTTCACTTGCTTCGGCTTCGTGGCGTGTCAAAAGCCTGCCGCCACCGACGCCGCCAAGGAGTCCCCGGCCGGTGAGCTCACCACCGACGACGAGAAGTCGATTTACACCTTGGGCATCGCCCTGGCACGCAATCTCGAGCCTTTCAATCTGAGTGAGGCGGAGCTCAAGACCCTTGAGCAGGGTCTCAACGACGGCGCGCTGCACCGTCCGCCGAAGGTCGAGTTCGAGACCCAGGCGCCGAAGCTCCAAGCATTTGCCAAGCAGCGCGCGGCCGCGGGCGCAGCCGAAGAAGAGAAGGCCTCGGAGAGCTTCTTGGCGTCCGCGGGCGGCGAGGCCGGCGCTCAAAAGTTCGACTCTGGCCTCGTGATAAAGGAGATCACGCCAGGTACCGGCGACTCGCCCAAGGCCACCGACACGGTTCGCGTGCACTACGAAGGCAAGCTTCGAGACGGAACGGTATTCGACAGCTCCATCCAGCGCGGCACTCCCTTTCAGGTTTCGCTCAATCGCGTGATCCCGTGCTGGACGGAAGGCTTGCAGAAGATGAAGGTCGGCGGGAAGGCCAGGCTCACCTGTCCCGCGAAGATCGCCTACGGCGACCGCGGCTTCCCGCCGAAGATCAAGCCCGGCTCCGCGCTGGCGTTTGAGGTCGAGCTGATCGAGATCATGCCGCCGCCCGAGTTGCCGCCGGGTCACCCCGGCCTCCCCGGCTCGCCGCCCGCCGACGCGGGTGGGCCGAAGGCTGACGCGGGCAAGTCGCCTGCACCGCCCAAGAAGCCGTAGCGGAACCCGTGGCCGCGCACGCCCTCGCCGATCCGCTTGCGGGCCTGTTCTGGGGCCTCGCAGCGACGAGTCTGATTGGTGTCCCGCTCTACGCGGGCAGCGTGCGCGGCCGCGCCTACGCGCTCTTTGGCTTTGTCATTCTGCTGCTCTCGCTGCCCGGAGCGATCGTCATGCATGAGCGGATCCTCGCTTGGCTCGTCCCCGGAGTGGCGCGCCTTGCGAACGCCGCGTTCGTGTATTCGATGGCGGCAGCAGGCGTGCATCTGGCATCCCTCGTACGGCCGCGGCTGCGAGGGCCCGGCTTTCGCTTCCTGGTCAGCATCCCGGGAATGGCGTTTATCGCCGCGGGCGCCCTCTCGGGCCTTTGGCTTCTGGCACTGCTGCCCCTGCGAGCCGTGCTCATTGCCCTCGACTGGCACCGCGCGCTCGCGGCCACACGCTGGCTCGACCTTCTGCCGTTTGTCGTCGCCGCACTCTCCATCGTGACGTCGCTGCGCCTCGCGCGCGAGGTGGTACGCATTCGCCTTGCGCGCACGGAGGACGATGGGCCTGCCCACGTCATGCGCGTTCCCGTCGAGCGCTATCGCAGGCGCACCCCCTCGCCCCTCTCGCGCCGCCCGCTGCGTATCGTTCAGATTTCAGATCCGCACCTCGGCCCGTGGCAATCGGTCGCGGCGCTGCGCCGCCGCATCGCCGAGCTCTGCGTCCACGAGCCAGATCTGGTTCTGCTCACCGGGGATTTCCTCACCATGGAGGGGAGCGGCACTCCCGGTGCCCTCGCCGAGGCGCTGGCTCCCCTGCGTGGCCTCGAAGGGCGCACGTTCGCGATTCTGGGCAACCACGATCACGAGTGCCTGGAGGAGGTTGCCGGCGGGCTTGCGAGCAACCGCATCCGCCTACTCGTGGACGACGAGGCCCTCGTCGCGACTCCAACTGGGGCCGTCCAGCTCATCGGAGCCGACTATGTGGGGAGAGGGCGGAAGGAACACCTCGAGGGGCTGCTCGCGCGCTACCCGCGGCGAGAGGATCACCTGCGCATGCTGCTGCTGCACGACCCTTCCGGCTTCCGCTTCGTTCCGCCCGGGGAGGCAGACCTCACGCTCTCCGGTCATACCCATGGCGGGCAGCTCGGCCTCGTCAGCATCGGGCTTGATTGGACCGTGCTGGCACGCTCGGCGTGGCCGGACCACGGCCTCTTCGGACACGGTCGAAATCGTCTCTACGTACATCGGGGAACGGGCTTTTACGGTTTTCCGCTCCGCATCGGTGTCCCCGGAGAGGCGTCGTTGCTCGAGCTCGTCTTCGATTAGAAGTACCGACCGGCCGGAGGTGCGGGAGCCGGGCGGCGAGTCACACTGGCCGGGAGCTCTACCCGCCGCTCAAGAGCGCGCCGTAGCCCTCACGGAACGTGGGATAGATGAATCGGTAGCCTGAAGCGAGGAGCCGATCATTGGCGGCGCGCTTACTGCCCGGCGAACGGCCGTTCGCTGGCGCAGGCTCGACCTGCGGCGGCGGAACACCAAGTCGCTCCGCCAGCCAATGCAGGACCAGCACCTCGTCCGCCGGCTCGCAGTCGACGCCGAGATAAATGCGCTGCGGTGCCTCGAGGCCGAGCAGATGGGCGAGTGCACCCGCACAGTCGTCACGATGAATGCGATTGGTGTAGTGCGGGGAGCCCTCGCGCAGCCTCGCTTTCCCGCTGCGCACGCTCTCGATGAGTCGCGTCCGCCCTGGCCCATAGATGCCGCCGAGCCGCAGTACGAGGCTTGGGTACCGGGAAGCGAGCAGGAGCTGCTCCCCCTCGAGCACGCAGCGACCCGAAAAGCCCCGAGGCGCCGTGAGCGACGTCTCATCGACCCATTCGCCATCGCTCTGCCCATACACCGCGGTACTCGAGGTGAAAAGGATACGCTGTGGCGACTGGTGCTGCTCCTCGAGGGCTCCCAGAAGATTCCGAAGGCCATGGACGTAGGCGGCCTTGTAGGCCGCTTCATCAAAACCGTCGGCGGAGGCCGTATACAGCACGGCATCGAGATCCGCGGGGAGCGCGCGAAGCGTCGCGCGTTCCAAGAGATCAGCGGCGATCGGTTGGATGCCGTCCGGTAGACCGCTTGGCGTGCGGCGAAGTCCGAATACCTCGCAACCTGCGTCGGCCAGCCGACGCGCAAGCGCAGAGCCGGCGTAGCCGCAGCCGGCAATCAGGACGCGCACAGCGCAAGCGTACCGGGCCGCAAAGCACCCGTCGCTATCGAAGCGTGCCGTTCCCCTCGGTATTCTCGCGGCGCGTGGCCGCTTCGACCCTCCCGCCCCTCGAGCTCCTGGCTCCGGACGAGCTCGTCCGAACCGTCTCTCTCGACGGCAGCGTTCTCGTCCGCGCGCTCATCGCCACCCAGCTCGTACGAGAGGCTGCGCAGCGCCACGGCGCGTCCCCGACCGCCGCCGCCGCCCTCGGCCGCGGCCTCATGGGTGCGGTGCTGATCGCGGCCGGAGCAAAAGACGAGGAGACCGCGCAGCTGCAGTTTCGCGGGGATGGTCCGCTTGGCTCGCTCACCGTGATCGCGGATGCCGCGGGTCACGTCCGTGGCTTCGCCGGCAATCCGACGGCGCATCCCCCGCCGCGCGACGGCAAGCTCGACGTCGCGGCGGCGCTCGGCCGCGGTGTGCTCGCCGTGGTGCGCTACCACCCCGCGTGGCGGGAGCCGTACACGGGTGTCGTTCCTCTCGTCTCTGGCGAAATCGCGGAGGACCTCGCGCACTACCTCCGTGAGAGCGAGCAGAAGCCATCGGCGGTGGCACTCGGTGTGTACATCGACGCGTACGGGCAGGTTGAGGCTGCGGGCGGGTTTCTCGTCCAGGCGCTCCCGGGCTCGGACGACGAGACGCTCGCGCGCCTTGAGCGGGCCGTGCACTCGATCGGGCGTCCCTCGCAGCTCGTGCGCGCGGGCGTCCGGGCGGATGACCTCATCGATCGGCTCCTCCAAGGCGTGGGCGCAGGAGAGCGCCATCGCACGCAGCCCGCGTTCCTTTGCCGATGCGATCGCGATCGCGTGCGGCAGGCGGTGGTGCTGCTCGGGCGAGACGAGCTGCACGAGATCGCGCGAAGCGGCGAAGAGCTCGAGGTGCGCTGCGAGTTCTGTGCGAGCCGCTATCGAATCCCAGCCGATGAGGTGGGCGGGCTCGTTCCGGACGCGTAGCTCAAGCCACACAGGCTGCGTTGCGCGCCGAGCCGGTGGGCAGGCCGGGACCCCGGGCAGGGGCTTCCGCCCAAAGCGCGAGACGCGGCCCATGCCTACTCCTCGTGAAAGCCCCCACCGCGCCGCGTCTGTTTCTTACGCGATCTTCGCCGCTTGTCCGCGAGACGGGCTTCGGCGGCGCTGCGCGTGGGGCGCGTCGGCTTGCGTGGGCGCGGGGGTGTGGCGACCTCCGCCAGCATTCCCCGCAGTCGCTCGACGCAGTCCGCCACGTTGCGCCCGCGGTCGCGAAAGCGAGAGCTCGTGATGAGAATCTCCCCGTCCCCTGTGAGGCGATGAGCGAAGCGCTTGAGGAAGCGCTCGTGCACGTCGGCCGGGAGGCGCGTAGTCGCGCGAACTGGCCAACGCAGGGTCGCCTTGCTGCTCACCTTGTTCACATTCTGCCCGCCGGCCCCGCCGCTTCGCGCGTAGGAAAAGGAGAGTTCGCCGAGCGGCACCGCACACTCGCTCCGTTCCCTGGGCGGCTGCCTGTCCCCACCGCTCTTCACCTTGGCGCTGCAGCCCGGCGTGCGGCCTCGCGGACGCGGACCTCGCGCTCAAGGCGTGCGTTCGCCTCGCGCAGTGCCTGCTCGCAATCGAGTTCGAGCGATCGAGCCAACGCGACGCAGCTCTCGAGGAGATCGCCCAGCGCCTCACGCAACCTTGCCGCCGTGGCCATGTCCTTTCCCTCCCCCTCGACCGCAGCGGCCTCACGCTCAAGGCGCGCGAGCGCCTGCCGAGGCGGCGCGAGCTCGCCGCCGAGACCGGTCAGGGCCGCTGGCGCTGGAGCTTGTACGCGCGCAGGAGCGCGGGGAGCGCGAGCGGCAGATCATCAAGCACGCCCGGCGCAACGCCGCGCTTCCCGGCACGCGCTGCGCGTTCGGCCGCCTTGTGCGCCTCCCACTCCAGTGTTTGCGCCTCGGCCGACTTGACCGTGGCTCCTCCGAACACATGAGGGTGTCGTCATACAAGCTTGTCGCACAGTTGGCGTGCCACGTCTTCGAACTGGAAGGCACCTTCTTCGCGGGCCATCTGCGCGTGGTAGACAACCTGGAAGAGCAGATCGCCGAGCTCCTCCCGCAGCGCCGCACGATCTCCCCGACGGATTGCGTCGTCCACTTCGTAGGCCTCTTCGAGCGTGTGGGGGGCGATCGTCGCAAACGTCTGCTCGCGGTCCCAGGGGCACCCGTGCTCTGGATCGCGCAGGCGGGCCATGATTTCGAGCAAGCGTTCTAGCGAGTCCATGCGGCGTGGCATCCTTCTAGCGAAGCCCGACGATCACACCGTCTTGGAGATCGATCCGCTCGGCGAGTGGACGGCGCGGGAGCCCTGGCATCCGCAGGATCTCGCCGGTCAGCACGACCAAGAAGCCTGCGCCTGCGTTGATCTGAATGCCGCGTACGATGACGTCGAAGTCGACGGGCCTTCCGCGCCGGTGGGGATCGTCGGAGAGCGAGTTTTGGGTCTTTGCGATACAGACCGGGAGCCGCCCGTAGCCGAGCCGCTCGATCTGCTCGAGATCACGCTGCGCGGAGGCGGTAAACGCGATGTCCCGCGCGCCGTACATGGTGCGCGCTACAGCGCGGATCTTGTCGGGCACTGGATCCGCCCAGCGGTAGAGCGGGCGGAAGGGGCGGCTCGGTCCGCCTGTGTGGGCCCTCACCGCCCGCGCGAGATCGAGGGCACCCTCCCCTCCCCGCGCGAAGTGGTCGGTCACTGCGAAGGGGACGCCCAGTTCGTGGCAGCGCGCCCGGACCCGCTCGATCTCGGGTTCTTGGTCCGCGGTGAAGCGGTTGAGGGCGACGACAGGCGACTCACCGAAGGTCCGGATGTTCTCGATGTGCTTTTCGAGGTTCGGCAGCCCGCGCGCGAGCGCCGTCTCGTTGGACCGGTCGAGTTCCTGGGGCAGAGCTCCCCCATGAAGCTTCAAGGCGCGGAGCGTGGCAACAAGAACCACCGCCGCCGCCTCGAGGCCTGCGCTCATGCACTTGATATCGAAGAACTTCTCTGCGCCGAGATCAAACCCGAAACCTGCTTCGGTCACCGTCCAGTCAGCGAGCCTTAGCGCGGCGCGGGTGGCAATCACGCTGCTGCATCCGTGCGCGATGTTGGCAAAGGGGCCGCCATGCACGAACGCCGGCGTGCCCTCGAGGGTACGCACGAGATTCGGCTGCAAGGCGTCGCGCAGGAGCGCCAGCATCGCTCCGGTCGCACCGAGGCGGTCGGCGGTGACCGGCTCACCGGGCGTCGTGAATGCGACCACGGTCCGTGCAAGCCGCATGCGGAGGTCCTCGGCATCTGCGGCGAGGCAGAGCATCGCCATCACCTCCGAGGCCGCTGTGATGTCGAATCCGCTCTCGCGAGGCACGCCGTCACTCGGTCCGCCAAGACCCACCACGATGTTGCGAAGTGCACGGTCGTTCTGGTCGAGGATGCGTCGCCACGAAACGCGACGTGGATCGAGGGAAAGCGGATTCCCGAAGTGAAGATGGTTGTCGATGAGCGCTGCGAGCAGGTTGTGGGCGGTCGTCACGGCGTGGAAGTCGCCGGTGAAGTGGAGGTTGATACGATCGGCGGGGATCAGCTGCGCCGCCCCGCCGCCGGTCCCTCCGCCCTTCATGCCGAAACACGGACCGAGCGAAGGCTCGCGAAGCGCAAGGCATGCGCATTCACCAAGACGTGTCAGGGCGTCGGCCAGACCGATGCTGGTCGTCGTCTTTCCCTCCCCCGCAGGCGTAGGCGTCATGGCAGAGACGAGCACGAGTCGCGAAGGTCCTTCGCGCGTGCGGGGCCGGGTGAGCACCACGCGCTCGAGCTTCGCGGCATCGGGCCCCCACGGCACGAGGTCCGCACCGGAGAGTCCGAGTCGAGCGGCGGCATCCAAAAGGGAGTGGCTCGGAGGCATGGGCGGGTGTTCCTCGGTCGGATCAAGCACCGAGGGGTTCCCCGTAGCGGTCGGCAAACGCGACCTCGGCGAGGGGCCGCCGTCGCAGGCGCAGGGGAAAGCCGCGTTCCGGTTTGCCGAGTGCGACCAGTGCCGCGGTGACGATTCCCTCCGGGATCGAAAGCAGCTCCCGTACACGTTCTTCCTCCGCGCACAGGAGCGTGGTGAGCGCTGTGCCGAGACCCTCCTCACGTGCCTTCAGCAGAAGGTTCTGCACCGCGGGATACACCGACGCTCCCCCGACAATCGAAAGTCTCCCGAGCCCACGATCCGTGGCGTAGAGGTCGGCAAGCACCGCGCAGACGACGATCAGCACAGGCACCTCCGCCAGGTGTTCCGCGAAGTGATCCGCATTGGCGACCAGCTTCGGCACGCTTCCCGCTGCCGGACCAGCGGCGCGCACATTCTTGAGATAGGCCTTCCACAGCGGGAGGTACCAGGCGGCAAGCTGGCGCCGCTTCTTTGGATCGCGCACGGCGATGAGCCGCACGGGATGGCGGTTTCCCCCCGACGGCGCGTAGCGCGCAGCATCGAGGACGCGCGCGAGCGTTGCTGTGGACACGTCCTCCCGCGCATAGAAGCGGCACGTTCCCGTCGACTCGAGAATCTCCTGAAGCTCCATCCCGGGGGTCCTCCGTTCGGCGAGAGTACCCGAGGTGCGTCTGATACTGTGGGCCCATGCGCATCCGCCAGGTGGCCATCGCTGCGCCGGCGCTTGAACCCGTGGTCGAGGACTTGCGCGCGGTTCTTGGCCTTGAAGTGTGCTTCCAAGATCCCGGGGTCGAGGTGTTCGGCTTGCGCAACGCCTTGCTCCCGGTGGGCGATGCCTTTCTCGAGGTCCTCGCCCCCATTCGGCCGCGCACCGCAGTCGGACGCTTTCTCGAACGCCGGTCCGGACCTGCGGTCTATATGGTGATCGTGCAGACCGACGACCTCGCCGCGGACCGCGAGCGGCTGGACAAGCTCGGCGTGCGGGTGGTGTGGGAGGCTGCCCTTCCAGACATCGCCACCATTCACCTCCACCCCCGCGACGTCGGCGCGGCCATCGTCTCCCTCGATGGGGCTCGTCCCGCCGACTCCTGGCGCTGGGCCGGCCCGCTATGGCGCGAGCACGTACGGACAGCCTGCGTGCAGGGAATCCTGGGTGTCGAGGTCGAAGCCGCCGAACCGGCCGCCCTGGCGGCGCGCTGGTCGCAGGTGCTCGGCCGGCCGATCCAGCGAAGTCGCGACGGGTCCCTCGCAATCCCGCTCGATGGGAGTGCGATTGGCTTCACCCTGGCTCCTCGGGGCCAAAGCGACGGCGTGAGCGCACTCGAGCTCGCGTCCCCAGAGCATGGGCGTGCCGCGACGCTCGCTTCGGCTCGGGCACGCGGCCTGGCAACCCGCGACGAAGAGCTTTTGCTTGGCGGAACCTGGCTGCGGCTGCGCTGAGTCCGGCAGCCCGTCCCGCGCTCTAGGCGTCCTTCGCCACGAGGGGCTCGAAGCGCTGCTTGTCCGTGGCCTTGAGATAGGCGTCCTGGGCGAGGATCCGCCCGTCCTTTGCGAGGGCGAAGAGCGCGTCGTCCATCGCCTGCATCCCCATCGCCTTTCCGGACTGAATGATCGAGAACAGCATCGGTGTGTTGCCTTCACGAATCACGTTGGGCAGGCCGGGCGTGCGGAGCAGAATTTCGTTCACCGCGATGCGGCCCTTTCCGTCAGCCGTCGGCAGCAGCAGCTGCGAAACCACCGCAGCCAGGGACTCGGAAAGTGAAAGCCGCACCTGATCCTGCTCTTTGGCCGGAAACGCGTCGATGATGCGATCGATCGACTTGGCGGCGTTGTTGGTGTGCAACGTGCCGAATACCAACAGGCCCATCTCAGCCGCGGTGATCGCGAGTGCGATCGTCTCCTGATCCCGCATTTCGCCCACCAGCACGACGTCGGCGTCCTGGCGGATCGCTGCGCGCAGAGCGGGCGAGAAACCCTCCGTGTGCTGGCCGACCTCACGGTGCGAGAACAGGCACCGCTTGCTCTCGTGCACGAACTCTACCGGGTCCTCGATGGTCACCACGTGCTTGGAATAAGAGCGGTTGATCTTGTCGATGATGGCCGCGAGCGTCGTCGACTTGCCCGAGCCGGTGGGTCCGGTCACAAGAACCAGCCCTTGCTCAAGGTGCGCCAGGCTTTCGATGGCCTTTGGAAGCGCGAGGTCTTCGAGCGGCACAATCTTTTCGGGGATCAAACGAAACACCGCCGCGGCGCCGTTCTCCTGCACGAAATAGTTGGCCCGGAACCGCGCGACTCCCTGGAGACCATACGCGAAGTCCGTGTCGCTCGTCTTTTCGAATTGCGACCAATGTCGTTCTTGGGCCAACTCACGCAGCAGCTCACGCACATCTCGATCGGTGAGCGTGGACCAGCCCGCGACAGGGCGCAGCTCGCCGTGCACGCGGATCCGAGGTTCGAGTCCGGCGGCGAGGTGGAGGTCCGAGCCACTCTCGGCCTTGAGAACTCGCAGAAGATCGTCGAGTCGTGCCATCCTCTCCCCTTAGGCGGCCAGCTTCTTCGCGTCTTCGCAGTGGCGCAGCGCTTCTTCTCGGGCGACGGTTCCTGCCTTGACGAGCTGGGCGATCGAATCGTCGAGCAAGCCCATGCCCTGCGCCGCCCCGGTCTGCAAGATCGAGCGGATCTGGAAGGTCTTGTTCTCCCGGATCAGGTTGCCGACGGCCTTATTCACCTTCAGCAACTCGTATGCCGGTACGCGCCGCGTGCCGTCAACTGTCGGCAAGAGTCGCTGTGAAATCACGGCGCGGAGCGACTCGGAGATCATGGTGCGGATCTGGCTTTGTTGGTCTGACGGGAAGGCGCCGACGAGTCGGTTGATGGTGCGGATCGTGTCGTTGGTATGGAGGGTGGCCAACACCAAGTGGCCGGTCTCCGCGGCTGTCATCGCAAGTGAAATGGTCTCGAGGTCACGGAGCTCGCCGATGACGATGACATCGGGATCCTCACGCAGCGCGGCGCGCAGAGCACGTGCAAAGGATTCGGTGTGCCGGCGTACACTGCGCTGATTCAGGAGGCAGCGTTTTGAGGGGTGCAGGTATTCGATCGGGTCCTCAATCGTGAGAATATGGTCGCGTCGCTCCTCATTGATCAGGTTCACAAGCGCCGCCATGGTCGACGATTTGCCACAGCCCGCGGGTCCGGTCACAAGGAGCATGCCTTGTGAATAGTTGGTGAGCTTCGCAAATGAGACCGGCAGGCCGAGCTGTTCGAGGGTCGGCGGCTCGGGCGGGATGACCCGGAAGACACCATCCCACCCACGTTGCTGGTGGTAGAGATTCGCCCGAAAGCGTGCAACACCCGAGAGTGTGTAACAAAGATCAAGCTCCCCGCGGTCGCGCAGCAACCCGCACTGTTCCTCGGACAGGATTGAGAAGATCATCCGCTCCGCGGTCACCGCATCGATCGGTTCTCCTTCGGGATCGAGCAGGCGACCGTGTGCGCGATGGCGCAGGGGGGCTCCGCTATGCACGTGGATGTCGCTTATGCCCGCGCCCGTGGCAGCCGCGAGAATGCAATCGAGCTCCACTTTCGGCTGTGACGGCACGCCTTGGACGCCCCTTCCGGAAGAAGCGGGAGCCTTGGCAGCGGGACAAGGGAGCGGCTTGGGCCGTTCTGCAGCCGAGGGCTCCGCGGTGGCCGGCGGCGCCGCAGGGCGACGTTCTGACGGGGCGCGCTGGGCCGGCGGCGCAAGACGGTCGGTGCCCTCCTGCGGGCCGGGAGCTCCCGCCCCCGGCGGAGCCTTCGCGGCGGTGCCCCCTGCTTGTTGTTTGGCCAGGACCTGAGCTTGGACCTTCAGGAGCTGGCTGAGCTGCATGGGACGGAGAAGACCTTTTTCCACAAGGAGATCGCCCAGCAGCTTGCCGCCGCCTTGCCGGCTCTGCTCGCGTGTCACCGCCGCAAGCTGGTCCATCGTGATCATCTTGTAATGAACGGCGAGACGCCCAATCAGCGACTGATCTTGCTTGCTCATGGTGAAGCTGCCTATCGGCGGACCGCTCTCGCGTGTTGAGCCGTGGGGTCCCCGGGCATCTTTAGTTCCAGCACGGGTCGGCCGATGGAAGGCAAGGATTCCCGGAGGAGGTGGCGACCATGCTCAGTATCGTTCGACGTTCTCTCACCGCGGTCGTGCTTGCGGCAGCGCTGCTCGCGCCGACCGCGCAGGCCGCATCGACGAAGTTCGTGGGCAGCGACGAGCACGCTGGCGACACCGCGAGCCCGATGACCGACTTGTTCCTGATGCGCCCGCTGGGTCTGATGGCGACCGTATTCGGTACGGCTCTCATGGCGCCTGCGGCCGTCTTCATGACGGTGTGCGGGAAGCCCCAGGAAATCGGCGTCCCGTTCGAGTATCTGATGATGGTCCCCGGACGCTTTACGTTCGTGGATCCGCTCGGGAGCCACTAATCGAGGTCGCGCGCGGTGGAGTGGCCTGCGGGCTGCCCCACCGCTCGCACCTTTCCGGTGCGTTGCCCTTGGACCCACCGGCGGCGCTCAGCCGCCGTAACACTCCTCGGCCAGATCGAGCTCGTGGCCGGCCTTCACCGCTTGGTAGTGGCGCCAGAACGCCTCGTCGATCTCGCGCAACGACCTGCGGGTCTTCTGCCGATAGCGTCGCAGATGGCCCGGCCCTCCGTTGTAGACCGCGTAGCTCGCACGAGCGAGATTGTCTTCGCGGCCGGTTTTTGTGTCCTCCCCTTGCTCGATGGCGTAGTCCGTGAGGTAGTGGAGCAGAATTTCTGAGCCGGCACGGCTGTTGTACGCGACATCACTTCGTAGACCTCGCAGGTCGTAGAAGCCGCGCCAGACGTGCTCATTCACCTGCATGATGCCCACCGCCCCGGCCGCGGAGCGGATCGGCTCGAGCTTGCCCCGGACGCGGACGAACTGTCGCCAGCACGACTCCGTCCACGCCGTCGCAAGCACCAGCCAGTGGAACAGCGCGTCGAAGCGCGGCGCGAGTTCGCCGCGAGCGAGCGTACGCTGCGCGGAGTCGCGCAAGAGGTCCCCCATCGCACGAAGATAGGTTTCCAGATCGTTTGGCTCCGGCACCCACCGGTTCAAGCGGGTCGCGAGCTCTGCCGCGTCCTTTGCTTCTGCGGACTCAACGAGACTCCAGGGGATCGGAATCCGCCGCTCACTTTGATCCGGCGTCGCGGCGCCCGGCACGTTTTCCTTTGGCGGCTCGGTGGGCGCTTCACCCTTCGGAGCGAGTGGTGCGCTCTCGCCACCGTCTTCCACTGCAGGATTTGCTTGGGGCGGCTCGATCGGCGGCCCGAAACCAAAGATCCCACGCAGCTCTGTGTCGATCTGGGCGTCGGAGGCGAGGGGGTCCTCAGGCCTGCTTGGGGCAAGGACTCGCGCGAGGCGACGCAGGCCGTTCTGGGAGATCTCGAGCCCGACCTCGGGTCCGAGCCGGTCGAGCGCGGCGAGCGCGTCGCCGGACGCAAGAAAACCGAAATAGCGCAGAGCGATCTCTCCCGGGAGCTTCCCGGACTGCTTGCGCAGCACGGGGGCAAGGCGCGTCCAGGTCGATACAAAGAGTCGCCGCACAGGGTCCTCGCTGCGTGTCAGCGGAGCAGGGGAAGGAGTGGCTTCCGGCTGGGTGGCTTCGAGCTGTCCGATCAGTTCCTGACGCGCGTCGAGCAAGATGTCGAGGAGTTCCTGCCGGGCCTCCTTGGTCGCCGCATCGGAGCCCGCGGCCTTGATCACGTAGGTGAGGAAGGCATCCCAGCGCTCCAGTTCGGCGCGCAGCTGGACGCGCTCCGCTTCGGTAAGAGGCGCCTCCGTCGCTGGCTGCGGCGGCGCGGCCAGAGGAGGGACTTCGAAACGCAGCGTGGCAACGAGTTCCGTGTCGGTGACACGCACTGCCGCGAGTGCGACGGAGTCGAGGATGCGCTGCGTGCGCGATGCGTCGTCGCTCGGGAGCAAGAGGGGAAGAACGCCGCGCAGGTCCGAGACGGGCGCCTCGAGGTCAATGTGAAAGGTGGCGAGGCGGGGATGCACATATTCCTTGACCCAGTTCCACAGGATGCCTGTTGCACCGAGCTTACGGCCGGACGGTTCGAACACATTGGAGTCCACGACGCGGAATTGGACGATAGGCGATCCGGGTGTAAGCACGGGTTCAAGCCAAAGCTCAATCTGATTCTTCCGCTCGATCGAGAGGGTGCAGGCACCTGCAATCGGGGTTCCGAAGAGCGCGTCGCTGGCGGTCAGAATCCGCAGACGACCGTCCCGCCCATAGACCCGCGGCTCGGAAAGGATGAGATGGTTGCAGCCGATCTCGTCGCGCCACACCTCGGCTGTTTCGCCGGGCGAAGAGTAGACCTGTTGCACGAGCAGCTTGCGCAGGAAGGCGAAGTCGATCTCGAGGGGAAGGTCGAGCTGACTGGCGGAAGCGGAGATTGGGGCTCCGAGGAGCAGAGCCGCAAGGATGAGGCGGAGCGCGCTCACCAGCCGCGCAGATCGACCGGCCAGGTCTCGAGGACATCGTCCCCGCGGACGAGATGCATGCGCTCGTGATAGGCCACGGTCGGGTCCACGTGCGCGGGCACTACGCGGATCCGGTCGCCAGCTTGGACGGGCCGCTCCGGCTTGAACGTGATGTGTTCGTCGGAGCAAAACCACACCTGCGCTCCCTCGATCGAGGGATTGCCATGATCCATACCGAGGGCCTTGAGACCGCAGTCTGCCACGGCATAACCGGGTGAAACGGAAACGACCGTGGCCAGCACGAACAGAGCCTGTCGGAACGGGAGCCCAAGCTTTGCGTATGCGGTGTCCATCAGCACGTAGGAGCCGGCCTGAATCTCGGTCGCAAAGGTGTTGATGTTGTAGCTCCCGGTGCCCCCCGCGGAAATCACGGTGCCCCCCGTCCTCTCGTGCGCATCACGCAGCCTGCGCATGGACTCCTCGACAACCTGCATCCGCTTCTCACGGTCCGGCAACGCCATCGCATGGCCCTCATAGCCCATGACTCCCTTCACGCGCAGTCCGCGCGCTCGGGCGCGGTCCGCCAACCGGCCCGCGTCCTCGGGCGCACACCCGCAGCGCGGGAGGCCCACGTTGACGTCGATCAGCACCTCGCGTACGCCGGCACGCGCCGCTGCATCGATGGTGGTTTCAGAGTCGACAGCCAAGGTCACGCGCGCGCCTGCGGCAATGACAGGGGTGAGGCGCCGCGCATCCACCACTTCGTTGGCAAGCAGCAGGTCGGCGCCGAGGCCAGCGGCCGCCATCTGCTCGATCTCGCGCAGCGTCGCGCAGGTAAAACTCGTATGGCCCGCGCGAACCTGGAGCTTCGCGATGGCCGTACACTTGTGTGCTTTTACGTGAGGCCGCAGCTTTGGGCCCGGAAGCGCCGCAGCCATCACCGAGAGATTGTGCTCAAACGCTTCAGTGTCGACGAGGAGGGCGGGGGTTACGAGCTCGCTGACCCGCGCCGCATCCCGCGTCACTCGCGCGCGTCCATACAGGCACTGCACAGCACCAACCCGCTGACACCAGCCTGTGTGAGCCCAAGATAGGCGCGGTCGCCCCGGACCAGAAGCCGCCCGCAATCCGCACAGGATTGGGGTCGGTTGAGCACGAGCGGCTGCCAGCCAAGAACCTGGGAGAAGTCGGGGCGGTCCCCCGCCGCGGGCGCAGCGCCCGACGCAGTTGCCCGCTCCGCCGGCGTCTCGGCTTCCCCTGCCCCCGTTGGAGGTCCGCCCCGCGTGCGCGTCTCGGGGGATGCGGGAGGGGGCTCATCCCAGGTCTTCTCCCAGGCCGTTTCATCCCGCACGCCTGCGGGTGCCTCCTCGCCGTCGCGTTCACGTGCCCAGTGCCGGGCCCAGCGACGCTGTTGGTGACGGGGCGAGCCGCGAGCCTTTCCCACCTCGGTCGCGACGTCCTCGAGCCAGGTCCCGAGGTTGTCGGTCACCGACTCAACGACGCTGAAGGTCTCCTCCAGCACGTTGCGGACAAGATTCGAAACAGGGACGCGGAGATCTTCCGCGACGCGCCGGATGTCTTCGGCAAGCTGCTCGGAGATCCGGGTGTGCAATACGCGCTCCTTGCGACCACGTTCGCGAAATCCGCCCTCTTCCCTGCTCTCCCCTGTGCTGCCTCTGGACGGATCGGGTTCGTGAGGTTCGGTTCTTCTCGTATCCTCAGGATTTTCCATGCTGCACCATGTATCACATCGTGATACATCGGACAACGAAAATCTCCTTTGGGAGCGGGGTCGCCTCTAGGGACGGCCGACACCTACTTTGATCAGATCCTGCAGCCAGCGGGCCGCCTTGGCCGGATCGGGTGTGCGGTCAAGGTCTATGACGAACTCTTGGCCGCGTCCCACCGTGCGCAGAAGCCAGCCGCCATGAGCCCGCTTCCAACGCCCTTGGTCGGTGTGGTGGGTGAGAAGGGGGCCACGCCCCGGGGTGTGCATCCACTCCGGCAGCTTCCACAGGCCTCGTGGGACGGCTCCTGGGCGCGCAGTAAGGCACAGGCGCCGCTCGAAGCGGGGGAAGAGCCCGGCTCCCGGCAGGCGCCTCGCTCCCGGTAAGGCCCCGGCGTCCGCGAGGCGATCGGCGGCCAGGTAGAGCGTGTTGCCGGCGCCGCGCTCTCCCCAGAAGTGCGGATGGCCCCGTGCCCAGCGCAGATCTTTCGGCCCGAGCTCCGCCACCGGCACAACCTCACCGACTTCAAGCCAGCCGAAGAGGGCGTGGAGGTCCGGTGCGCGGCGCGCATAGCGGAGCCGCCCGTGCTCGCGCACGCAGCGGCGAAACCAGCCGAAGAAGAGAAATACGTCGCCGGGCCCGACGCCGTGGCGTGCAAGGTGACTTTGCGCGGCGCCGGTCTGTCCGAGGATCGGCCGCCAGCCCCGCGCTCGCCGCAGCGCATGAGGATCGAGGTCTGGGTCAAGGTGGGCGAAGGCGCGCGCCCTGACCCGACCCCGTGTCAACTCCTCGACGGTCCGCCCGAGGGAGTCCGAGCCGGCTCCCACGTCTGCGTATCGCAGCGGCGAGAGCGGGTCAGGGATCGGAAGAGAGCGGAGTGCGCCGTTCGGCAAGATCGGGCTTGCCGTGCCCCCGGCGCTTGCGTCGAATCCCTTGCGGCTCAGGATCAAGCGCACGCGTTCGAACTCTCCTGTCTAGCGTGCTTCCCCTTATCCTACCGTGGCACCCGAAGAAGCGGCCCGGCGCTCAAATTTGGGTGGGCGGAAGGGCCGTCGCCCGACCGACCTTACAACTCCTCGAACCTCGATGAGGCTCCCCATGAAGTTTGGACTGTACGGAATCAACGTCGGCGCGTGCGCGGATCCCACGACTGCGGCTGAGGTTGCGCGACTTGCGGAGCGCGTCGGCTTCGATTCGGTCTGGACTGGTGAGCACGTCGTCCTTCCCGACCCGCAGGCGCCACCCTCGCCGCTTCCGCCACGCACCCCGCTGCTCGACCCTGCGGTCGCCCTTGCGTTCGTTGCCGCCCATACACGAACGATCCGCCTTGCGACGGGCATTGTCATCCTCCCGCAACGAAATCCACTCGTATTGGCGAAGGAGCTCGCGAGTGTGGATGTCGTCTCCGGCGGCAGGCTCCTCTTTGGAATCGGGGCAGGCTATCTCGAGCCCGAGTTCGCAGCACTCGGCATCCCCTTCGCAGACCGGGGAAGACGCACCGACGAGTATCTCGACGCCATTCTTGCGCTGTGGGACGAACCTTCACCGCGCTTCAAAGGCAAGTTCGTCGCGTTCTCCGGGATCGACGCCAATCCGCGCCCCGTCCAGCGTCCGCACCCTCCGATCCACGTCGGAGGCCAGAGCCTCGGAGCGTACCGGCGGGCGCTCTGTTGCGGGAACGGCTGGTACGGCTTCGCTCTCGACGTCGAAAACGCGCGGCGATGCCTGGCCGATCTCTCCGCTGTCCGCGGACGCGTCGCGCGTCCGGCCGAGCTCGGTCCGCTCGAGATCACGATCACGCCTCCGCCGGGGCTGCGCCCGGAGGACGTGGCACGCTATGCCGATCTCGGCGTGCACCGCCTTGTCCTGCTGATCCTCGCGCGAACCGGTTCGGAGCTCCTCTCGCAGGTCGAAGGCGCGGCCGAGGCCTTCCTCGGGTGGAAATCGACTGGCACCTAGCGGCACGGCCGCGCTGGAAGAGAGGGGCGGAGAGACTCGCGAGAGTAGTCCGCCTCGGCCAGACACAAGATCACTGCCGCGATCCTTCGGCTGTTGCCGACGCTTCCGCCTGCTCGCCAAGCTTGCGCGCGATGAACCACGCAAGGCGCGGTGAAAGCCGCTTGATGAAGTACATGGCCCACGCTTCGGGCGAGATGGGAGCGACGGTGCGGTTGCGCTGGACGGCGCGCAGAATATTTTCCGCGACCCGCTCGGGCCCATAGTTTCTGCGTTCGTAGAGCTTGACGATTCGTTCGCGGGCTTCCGCCGTGGCCCCTTGTCCCCGGAGCACGCTCGAGCGTGTGATGGCGGTGTTGATGAGGCCGGGACATACCGCAGTGACACCGATGCCGTGAGGCGCGAGCTCTTCGCGCAGCGCCTCGGTCAGTCCGAGCACGCCGAACTTGGTCGTGCAATAGGCTGCGAGCTGGGGGCTCGCGAAGAAGCCAGCCGCCGAGGAGACGTTCACGACGTGGCCACCGGAGCCTTTTCTCACCATCGGTGGCAGGAAGAAGTGGCAGCCATGAACCACGCCCATGAGGTTGATTCCGACAATCCAGTCCCAGTCCTCGAGCGTGCTGTCGAGGAACATTGCACCAAGGCCCACGCCCGCGTTGTTCATGAGCAGATCGACGGCGTCGACCCAGCGGTGGACCGTCTCGGAGAAGGCGCGCATCTGCTCCCGCTTCGCGACGTCGACCCGTTGCGCGAGGACATCACAGCCGTGGGCGCGTGCCTTTGCCTCCGTCTCCGCGAGGCCCGATTCGTTCACATCACACAGCGCAAGCTTCGCGCCGCGGCGGGCAAGGGCGAGCGCCGTCGCCTGGCCGATGCCGCTGCCCGCGCCGGTCACCAGTGCCGTCTTGCCATGCAAGTTCGAAACATTCACGGGACTTCCTCCACCTTGTCTTCGTCCGAGCAGCGGCCCACAGGCACGTGTTCCCGTCGCCATTCGTCGTACAGCACCCGAAGCTTCTTCACCGGGTTCTCGTAGTCGCTGCCCCGTTCGGGCCAAAAAAGCTGGCGCAACAATGTGGGGATACCTCGTTCCGGCTCGAAGGGGGGAGTCACGACCAGTCGCAGGGAGGGCGCCCCGACCGGATCGTCGGGCCCCGCGACTTCGAGGAACGCCGAGAGCGCCCCGAGCGCGGGCTCGCAGCGGCGATCCCCTCCCGCCTTTGCTCCGGCCTCGAGCGCTTCGACCAAGCGGTCGTGGAGCATCGACCGACAATCGCCCTGCAACTGCTGAAAGCGCGCGAGCGCCGCTGCCACGACCTCAGGCCCAGCAAGCAGATTTCCTTGCACGGAGACCCCGGCCGCCTGCTCGGATCCTGCCCACGAGAGGGTACGCCGGCCGGTGTAGCTCGCCGCCGCAGATTCAAATCCGAGGGCAACGACGCCGTATTGCCGCACCTGTGCCCCCGAGGTGATGCTCCACCACGCACTCGGATCAAACGCATCACTCGTGATCTCCGCAACCACTTGCTGCGGGCTCTCTCCCGCCGCCAGGAGCTCTTCACCCCGCTGGCGTGCGACGGCGTTCGTGATCCCCTGAGCGGCGATGGCACCGTGGCCGGGCACGAGGCCCCCGATCACGTTCACGCCACCGATGCAGGAGGCCCCCGCGATCCCGACCTCTGACGTCTCCGGGTCGGTGGCCACGATAGACCAGGTGGCCCGGGCGAGCTGGACGTCGAGCAGAAACGCCGCGAGAGCTCCGCACACGAGCCGATGACGACGCAAAGAGCGTCGCGGCCGAATTTGCGAAATCGGAGGGCGCAGGGCGGACAAGCGCAGCGTCGGGGCTCGGGCAAGCGATAGTACTTTCCCCCGCCCTTCCCCCGGCAAACAACAGCCTGTCACACGGGTGTTCCTCGCAGCCCCTCGCCCGGTCCCAACGTTTCCGCCCGCGTAAGTTCGTTCCGAGAGCAAGAGCGTCCTTCGAATCCGTAGAAATCGGCATCTTTGTCTACCACGTCGACCGGCGAATCCGAACATGGCGCCAAAAGGCAGGTCGCGAAGTACGCGGCGAATGCGCTTGCCCTAACTCGCACCTGCGAGCGTCGTCTCCCCTCGCCCGATGCAGCATGGCACCCCCCGCCTCGGGCAGGCAACTTTGCTCCCGGGGGGTCGCAAGAGAGGCTGCGAGTGCCGCCGGCCCGGCAAAGGTGGGTCATGCCGCGCGACACACGCACGCGGCTTTCGCGCACCAAGGCGAGACAAGGTCGCGTCGGCGCCCTCGTCTCGCACGAGAGCCTCGCGTCCTTTTTTGGGCTGCCGCCCGTGCGCGGCGGCCGACACCGAGACCTCTTTGCCGCGAAGCGCGGCGGGGCGATTGGCTCCCACTCCGCAAGCGCCGCGTGATAGGATTGGCGCCGCCGTTGGAGCCGCGGGGCCCGCGGTAAGCTGCTCGCGGAGGCGTCGATGCGGAATCTGAAACTGCCCAAGCTTCCCCGCGAGTTTCTACTTCCCGACACCACCGATCCTGGGAAGGGCGCCAGCGCAGACAGCCCCCCGCCGGCGCTGCAAAATCCGGAGCGGAGCCTCACCGCCGCACTCCCCCTCCATCTCCTCCGCGCCGCACGCCTGACACGCCGTCAGTTTCTCTTCGCGTCGGGCGCAGTCGCGGCCCTCGCCTCGGCGACCCAGCCGCGTGTCGCCCGTGCCTTCTTCTTCTGGAAGCGGGAGCGCTTTTTCACAGACGCCGAGTTCGCAACGCTCGAGGCGCTTGTGGACCGGATCCTTCCGCCCGATCAGGACCCGGGCGCCAAGGATCTCGGCGTCGCGGTGTACATCGAAGAGCTACTCATCACGTTCGATCGCGGTGGAGCTGGCCTGTATCGACGCGGCCCCTACAGCGGGCGGACACCATATCCGAATTACCGGCTCGGAACGCCCTCATCCCGATTCCCCGAGAACGAATTCTTGCGCTCGATCCGGCCCTCACGCCTGCAGGAGCTGTACTGGCGCGCAGAGCTCTATGGATCCCAAGCCGCGGGGATCCCACCCGAGCTGGACGCGACCCAAGGGGGTCCGCTCATCGGACTGCGCGATCTCTACCCGCAGGGCCTCGCGAGCGTCGATGCCGTCGCCACCTCCACCGCAGGTCAGCCCTATGCGCAGCTGTCTGTCGCCGACCAAGACCGCGTGCTTGCGCAGCTAGACTCCCCCGGCGTTTTGCCGGTCGACCCACGCCGCGGCAAAACTTTCCTCGACCTCGTGATCCAGCACGTCCTCGAGGGCTCGTTCTCGGCGCCGGAATATGGCGGCAACCGGAGCACGCGGGGCTGGCAGATGCTCGGCGTGGAGGGCGACAATCAACCGCTCGGCTACTCGATCTTCTCGTTTGAGCTCGGGACCTATCGCGAGCGCCCCGACCACCCGATGTCGACGCCCAATCCCGACGAGATCGCGCCCGACGGCAGCCTCGCGCCGAAGCCACTGACCCCGGATGGAGCAGCGGTCCAGCAGTCGATCACACAGCTTAGTGGCTTCATTGGCCAGCTGCTTCCAGGAGCTTGCTTCTAGAGCATGATGGACACCTTCTTCAAGGATGACGATGTTCTCGGCAACCGCGCACTCACGCGGTTCGACGTATGTGTGATTGGCAGTGGCGCGGGCGGCGGCACGGCGGCCTATGCACTGTGCAAGGCCAGGAAGAACGTGCTCGTGCTCGAATGTGGCCACAATCCCTGGCCGGGCCTCGACGACGATGAACTCCCTCTCCCGCGCCACAACAACGACGAGCTGAAGTACGCCGTCCGCAACTGGATCGACCCGCTTTCGATGCTGGAGCCTCGAACCTTTCGCCGCGGGGCGAGCGCGCAGGCCACCATCAATCCGGACGTGAATCTATTGCCGCGCGCAGTAGGGGGCGCCTTCCAGCATGCGGATTGCAAGACACCGCGCTTCAATATTCTCGACTTCCAGCTGAAGAGCACGCTCGAGACACTGATCGGTCGTACGCCCGGGCTGGCGATCCCCGGCTTTGGAGCGGATTCAGCGAGTGCCAACTTCGCCGACTGGCCGTTTTCCTACGATGAGCTCGAACCCTACTACAGCGAGGCGGAAGCCCTTTACGGTGTGCAGGGCACGGACGACAATCCCTTCGCGTCACCGCGGAGCACACCCCGGCCGATGCCGCCTGGCGTGCCGATGTATCTTGGTCTCTTGCTCTCCGAGGGCGCCCGTCAGGTGTCGCTCCAAGGATCGCCCCTCTCGCCACACACCTATCCCGCTGCCATCAACTCCCGCTTCTACGACGGTCGTCCACCCTGTGTGGACTGCGGTTGGTGCAGCGGCTTTGGCTGCCCGAACAACGCGAAGGGCTCGCCCGCGGTTACCACGCTTCGCCGTGCCCTGCGCTCGGGCCGCTGCCAGCTCCGCTACAACGCAAAGGTCGTGCAGTTGTTGAACGACGGCGGACATGTCACCGCGGTGAACTACGTGGACGGGGAAGGCCGGCAAAAGACCGCTACCGCCGATGCCTTCGTTCTCGCAGCGAGCCCCATCGAATCGGCCCGTCTGTGCCTGCTTTCGCCGACACTTGCCGGGGGGGTGCTCGGCAACTCGAGCGGACAGGTAGGACGGAACCTGATGTTCCACCAGCAGTTGAACTTGAACGGTTTCATGCCGCAGCGCATCCACGGCCAGCGCGGCCGCGCTGTGACGCACGGCGTCTCGGATTTCCGCGGCGTTGAACCCGGGGGCGCAGCACCGCGCCTGTTCGATGCGAACGGCAGCAAGGCCGTCTACCTCGGCGGCATTACAGAGTTTGGCGGCTCCCAGGGTTTGCCTATCACCGACGATGGATTCGTGGTCGCGTTCCAGCTGCCGAACGGGTCGGGAGCACGCTTCGGCACGAAGCTCAAGAACGTGTTGCGCGATGGCGTTCTGAGCCAGCACCTGATCTCCCTGATCATGCAGGCCGAAGATGCACCCCAGCTCACAAATCAGATCGACCTGGATCCGACGGTGCGGGACGTCTTCGGTTTGCCGGTCTCACGCGTCACCTACGCGCCACACGCATACGAGCTTCAAGCCCGGGTTTTCTTTCTGCCCTACCTGACACAGATCCTCACAAATGCGGGAGCTCAGGGGGTGTTCACGGTGCCTTGCGATACCGTTCCGTTGCCACCGCCAAACACCAATGCACCCTCTTCGCGTCACGAGATGGGGACGCTTCGTATGGGTCCTGACCCTCAAACGTCCGTGACCGATCCGCGGGGCCGCTTCCACGACGTCGACAACCTGTACGCGTGCGACGGCAGCGTGTTCCCCACATCGTCGGGCTACAACCCGACTCTCACGATCATCGCCGTCGCGCTCAAGATCGCGCACGGAATCGCAGGGACCCAGCCCAGGCGCTGATGCGTCCCCGCAAAGCCGCGGTCTTGCTTTCCGAGGAGATTGCCGGCGACCGTAGAATCTGCCCAAGCCCGCGGCGCGCGAAGATCGATTGCTGCGGGAAGCGCCCAGATCTCAGACCTGCGGCCCCCGCCCCGTTCGTGCAGCCGCTGGGCTCTCCCCGGATTCTGCGTCCACAGCGCTGAACCCATCCTTCGAGAGCAGCACGCGTTCGGCACCGAGCAGGCGGCGCAGGACACCGATGGCATCCTCCGCGTAACCCGGCTCGGCCCAGCGTGAAAAGCCCATGGCACGCAAGCGGCCGAGCGCTGCCCGGCTGCGTCGGCCGCCAGCGCCGTCGCCACGGAAAAAGTCGTCGACCACGACGCGGTCAGCGACGGGATCGAGCAGTTCGGCGAGCCGAGCGGGGTCGCACGGCAAGAGCGGCGCCACGGCCGCCTGCGTCCGGATCCCAGCGGCGCGCAAGCGGCCGAGGGCTTCCAGCCTCTTCGTCGTTGCGGGAGCGTTCGGCTCAAGCGCGCGGCGAACGCTCTCGTTCTCCGTGCACACGGTCATGCTGGCCCACAGTCTCGGAATCCGTCCGAGAACGTCCGCATCGCGGGCCACGAGCGGGCTTCTCGTTTGGAGCAGCAGCGCCCGGGGAGGGTGCTCGGCCATCACCTCGAGACAACCTCGCGTGAGCCGGAGTTTTCGCTCCAGCGGCGTATAGGGGTCGGTGGCTGAGGAACAGAAAATCCGCGCCTTGGCCAAGCGACCCCGCTCGGCGTCGCGGCGCAGCAGGTCCGGCGCATTCATTTTGGGCGCGATCCACGACGACCACGAAAGCCCAAAGGGGTTCATGCGCTGTACGGCGAGCTCGCGCACATAGCAGTAGGCACAGGAAAACTCGCAACCCGCATAGGGCTGAAGCGAGTACGTGAAGCCCGCGAGGTAACCTCCGGTGCGCGTCAGGATGGAGCGCGCCTGCCGCGCGAATACTGAAGCGCTGGACATGGATACACTGTACGCTCGCGCCCCCATGATCGCCTTTGAGCTTGCCAGCGTGTCGAAGCTCTATGGCGGGCGTCGCGCCCTCGGTCGGGTGAATCTCGCGGTACCGATTGGGACCGCGGTGGGCCTCCTGGGTCCGAACGGTGCAGGTAAAACGACGGCGCTGCGCCTGCTCCTCGGCTTTGTCCGGCCGAGTGCGGGAGGAGTGCGGGTGCGCGGCCTGCCCCCCTCGAACCCCCGCTCGCGCGAGGGCTTGGGCTATGTGCCTGAGCGCCCGGCGTTCGCCCCGCGCATGACGATTCGCGAGCTCCTGCGCCTTCACGGAGGGCTCATCGGCCTCGATGGCGATGCACTCGAACACGAGATGGACGTGCGCCTGGTCGAGACTGGCCTGCGGGAGCGCGCGCATGAGCGGGTGGGCGGCCTATCGAAAGGCCTCGTGCAACGGGTGGCATTCGCACAGGCTCTCCTCGGCGATCCCGAGCTGTTGCTGCTCGATGAGCCCACGTCGGGTCTCGATCCGCTCGGCGTACGCGACGCCCGCGACTGGATCCTCGCGGCGCGCCAGCGCGGTCGGACGCTGCTCGTGAGCTCACATGTCCTGACTGAGGTCGAGCGAACTTGCGACCATGTGGTGATCCTGCACGAGGGGCGCATCGCGGCGAGCGGACCGCTCGGCGAAGTTGTTCTCGCGGGCGAGAGCCTCGAGGACGCCTATGTGCGCATCGTTCGGGGCGGAATTGGTGCAAGCCCGCAAAGAACCGGGGTAGGCGCGGAAGAAGGCGTGGCGTGAGCGAGACTGCCCCGACGAAGCGTCTCGTCCGTCCGACCCGGGCCTTCCACTTGCTCGCGGCCGAGGCGTTCCAGGACGCGCTCCGCAGTCGCCTCGGCCTTGCGGTCGCGGGCTGCGCACTCTTGGCCCTCTTCTTCGTGGATCGCTGCACAAGTATTCAGGGCTCGCTCCTGCTGAATGGTGAAGCCGTCGATCCAAGAGCGCCTTTCCGGGCCCTCGGTCCGATCCTTTTCGGTTGCGTCTCGCTCTTTCTCGTAGCGGCATCCGGGCTCGTCGCGTCCGACGGACTTGCCCGTCCAGTCGCTGACGGATCGATCGCGCTTTGGCTCGCACGGCCCGTAAGCCGCACGGTCTACGCGCTCGCCCGCCTCTCGGGCACGCTTGCCCTCGCGATCGCCGCGGGTGGAGGCGCCCTTACCACTGCGGCGTTCCTCCTGCACGTGCGCCACGGATTCACGTTCGAGCCGGCATTGTTGGCTGGCCTCGTCTACGCTGCAAGCGCCGCCATCGTGTCCGCCCTGGCCATGGCGCTCTCACTCTACGTGCCGCGCGTGGTCACTCTCTTTGCGGTGATGTTGTGGATTCAACTGATCGTGGTCGCGAACGCCGCACACATGTTCGGTGCGTCCTTTGGCGGATGGTTCGCGGCGCTCGAGCGCTGGGGACCTCCTCTCGGGTCAGCCCTTATCTACGCCATGTCCGGCTGGATCTCGCTCCAAGCCGAAGCACAGGAGGTTTTCTCCATCATGCTGCGCCTCGTCGCCTGGGTCGGTCTTAGCACCGCACTCCTTGTGCTGAGCGTTCGGCGGCTCGAACTGCGCTAGTGGGTAGACGTCGAGGCAGCTTCGCCTAGCTACTTCTCGTCCCAAAACGCTCCATTTCTTCGGCGTTTCTCGCCGGATCGAGCGAGGCCCGGAAGCGCGGGTGGCTGATTTTGCGGCGCTGCGGGCGCGCAGGGGCCCGAACGGGAT